>OKWR01000062.1_pt1 | contig 152074 bp, 139 predicted proteins | sample 1607101 | NCBI WGS metagenome assembly OKWR01 (sample SAMN04414076, study PRJEB24778) | human gut metagenome | material: faecal | host: Homo sapiens
CTGTTGGAATAAATGCGACTTTCTTATTTTCAATTTCTTCCTTTATCAGACTTCCCACACTTGAAAAGTGCGAACATAAAAATAGTTTCATCAATATTCTCCTTTATAAATTCCGATTTGTCATCCTCACTTAAAAACATTATACCACACCTTTTTGAATTTTTCTACCGCTTACAATCGGGAGCGACCTTACAGACAGCACCACCTCGGAATGACCTCGATCCGCTGCACATTTCCTGCACAGGCGATGGTGGTCGTTCCCGGCTTGAGCATAGGAAAGCCGTCGCCGGTAACGGTATCGTTTTTGAGGGTGGTATCCTTAAAGCAATTCATGAGTTCGCTGTCGATTTCGATGCACTCATCGACCTCTGAAATCGTCCACAGGCTCGCACCTTCGCCTTCCGGCTGAACCATGAGCCGAATCAGACCGTTGCCATAGATTTTAATGTAGGGCTTGCTGTCAAAGGCGGTGGGATTCGTGACGATTAACCTCGGACTGCCCTCCGCTATGGTCTGCTGTCCCGCAAAGCTGTATTTGAACGGCTTGCAGTTGAAGGTCACGGTGAAACTGCCGACCTTGTTCAGCTGCTCCTCAATATCCAGCGCACCGGATATGACTCCGTAACGGAAATACTCCGCATCGTAGGAATCGGTGAGTTCGTGGTATCTGTCCGGCTCGGAATATAACCAGCCCTTGATATCCCGCAGGACGGAGGTAAGGGCGGCGGTATTCTTCCGCATGAGGAACACCGTATAGGTGACCTTGATATTGGAAAAGCGGCGGTTGGGGTTGATGATATCGCCGCTCCTGCCGGGAATGGAGATGAACTCCGCATCGTAGCTTGGTGCGGAGAACACATCCTTTTTCTCGATGTGCAGACCGAACTCTGCGGAACTGCGGCCGTTGTAAGTGAAATAGGTCATGCGAATACCACTCCTTTCCGCTGGGCGAACTGATTCGCTGTTTCCATGACTTCGTTGGTAAGCTGACGGATGTCCTCGCTGCTGTAATTGTTGAAGGTGGCGATGTTCAGAGCGATGGTGAAAGCGGACGCCGCCTTGCCGACCACGCCGTCCACGGCGGAGCGAATTGAGCCGTTCACGTCAAAGTCGGTGGGCAGAGCCGTCTGCATATCGTGGGCAAGGTCGCCCATGACGCCGTTGATGTCCTCGGCCATACCTTCGGCGGCTTTGACCGCTTCATCGCCGTTGTCGTCAATGGAGCCTGCAAGACCCTTGACCAGCATTTCACCGACCCATGCCATCTCCTTCGAGGGTGAATGGATGCCGAAGAAATCGCAGATGCCGTCCCAGATGGATGAGATCCACCCGGACACCTTATCCCACAGCCACGAGGCAAGCTGGGTAATACCGCTCCACAGTCCCTTGACGATGTTGCCGCCGATTTCCACGATTTTATACATCAGAGAGCCGAAGGCTTTCACGATGCCCGCAATGATCTGCGGCACGGCCTTGACGATCTCCACGATGATGGTGGGCAGGTTTTCAATCAGGGCAACGAACAACTGAACGCCTGCCATGATGATTTTATCGATGTTCCCGATGAGGGCATTGACAATGCCGGAGATGATTTGCGGAATCGCCTGCACGATAGTTGTGATGATCTGCGGCAGGGCTTGAATGAGAGAAATCAGCAGGTCGATGCCTGCCTGAATAATGAGCGGTATCGCATTCAGCACGGCATTGATAATGCCGTCAATGATTTTCGGGATAGCTTCCACGATTGCCGTGATGATCTCCGGCAATGCAGTCACCAGCGAAGTCAGAAGCTGAATGCCTGTTTCGATGATCTGAGGAATCGAATCCAGTAAGAAGGTAATGATACCGTTGATGATCTCCGGCAGAGCGGCGATCAACACGGGGATTGCGTCCAGAAGTCCTTGCGCCAGTCCCGTGATAAGTTGTAAGGCTGCGTCAAGGAGCATCGGCAGGCTGTCCACCAGTCCTTGTACGATGGTAACGATAGCCTGCACTGCTGCTGGGATGAGCGTGGGCAGCGCATCCGCAATGCCGGTCACCAGCGTGGACACCAACTGAACCGCAGCCTCAATAAGAAGGGGCAGATTCTCAATCAGCGTATTCACGATGGTCATGAGCGCGGACACCGCCGCCGGGATAAGCTGCGGAAGCAAAGAAAGCAGCGTTTCCAGCACCTGCGAGAACAGCTCGGTGACCGCCTCCAGCAGTGTGGGCAGCAGTTCCCACACAGCCGTCAGCAGGGCATCCAGCGCCGTGGGCAGAGCCGCCACGATGTTCTCAATAACCGGGGTGATGTTCGCCACCACGGTCTTGAATGCATCCACCATGTTGTTGCACAGCAGCTCCATGTCAGCGTCCGCATCACCAAAGCCTACGATGAGGTTCGACACGGCGGATTTCAGCGCATTGACAGAGCCGGAAATGGTGGCTTCCGCTTCCTTGGCGGTTGTACCGGCAATGTCCATGCTCTCCTGCATGACATGGATGGCTTCCACCACATCTGCGTAGGAGGAGATGTCGTACTTGACGCCGGATATCTTCTCCGCATCGGCGAGCAGTCGCTCCATTTCCTGCTTTGTGCCGCCGTAGCCCAGCTTGAGGTTATCGAGCATCGTATAGTTCTGCTTGGCGAAACCCTGGTAGGCATTCTGAATGGAGGACATATCCGTGCCCATCTTGTTGGCGTTATCGGACATATCCGTAATTGCCATATCCGCATATTTGGCGGCCTTCTCGGTATCGCCGCCGAGGGACTGGATCAGACTTGCGGAGAAGCCCGTGACCGTTTCCATGTATTCGTTAGCGGAAAGGCCAGCCGTTTTGTATGCGTTGGCGGCGTACCGCTGGATCTCCTGCGAGGAGTCCTTGAACAGAGTGTCAACACCGCCGACCAACTGCTCGTAGTCAGCATAGGCGGCGATGACTTCTTTGCCGAGCTTTACGGCGGCGGCACCTGCGGCAACAGCCACAGCACCGAGTGCCACACCTACGGTTTTGAGAACCTTGCCGAAGCCTTCAAACTTACTGCCGGATTCCTCTGCGGCTTTGCCGCCCTCCTTGATAGCTTTCTCGTTTTCGTCCAGCTCACGGTTCATATCGTTGAGGGCGGCTTCGGCATTGTTGAGTTGGATCTGCCAGTTCTGGGTGCGACGGTCGTTCTCTCCAAAGGAGGTGGCGGCATTCTGCAGAGCCTTGCGAAGGGTGTCGATTTTTGTCGTCTGCTCATCGATCTCTTTTCGCAGCACCTTATTCCGTGCGGCGAGAGCCTCCACGGATTTATCGTTCTTATCGAACTGAGAGGTGGCGAGCTTCATTTCGGAGCCGAGCACCTTGAAGGACTGGTTGATGTCCGCCAGTGCTTTCTTGAATTCTTTTTCGCCCTCAAGACCGATCTTCAGTCCGAAACTGTCTGCCATTCGCCGTCACCTCCTTAAATGCCGTCCGGGATAATATCGTCAATGTAGTGTTCGTGAGCAGGAACAGCCTGCCCGTTATACTGCTTGTGGCACTCCCATAAGTCCAAAAGCAATCCAAACGGCATCAGCCACACCTCATCCTGGCTGAGATGAAGATGGGCAAGACCGTAATAAAGAAGCCGGGTAAACAGCTCCGCATCGGAGACCGTTACCCGACTTGCGCGTTTTTTGCGTCTTTCTCGCTTTCCACATTCCGCTTGGTGCCCTTGTAGAGCGCCTCCGTAATGGCGGTTTTGTATCCGGCGAGGTCGAGGGGCGTGGTCAGAAGCTCCACCACATCTTCGGTGAGCAGCTCCTTGGGGTGCTCCTTATCCTTGAGGTTGTGGATGAGGATACTCTGATTTGCAAGAAGTGTGATGAGCCACACGATCTCGCCGATAGCCATTTCAAAGTTCTCGGACTTCATCAGCTTCTCGCCGAGGTTTTCCAGACCGCCATAGCGACCGGCGATTTCCTTGGTAGCCTTGGTGGTAAGCAGGAGTGTGTATTCCTCGTCACCGATGGTGATGACTGCAGTTCTCTCGTTATCCATTGTGTGTTACCTCCGTTAACCCTGTTTTTCGGGTGTCGTGGTATAGGTCGGCTCATAGACTTCCTTATACCAGTTCGTGATGGTCGCAGCGGTCACATCGCCCTCCAGTGCCTCCGCTTTCCACGGGTGCTTGCCGCCTGCGTCTGCTTTGTTGCGGCGCAGAATGGTGCCTTCAATAGTGGGTGTAGAGAAAGTAATGCTGTCGCCCTTGGTGGCAAGGTTCGTCGCCGGAATACCGAATTTCACTCGGTACAGCCAATAATACTTGTACTTGCCGTTGGACTTCTTGGCACGGAATCCCACCGCCACAGGGTCGCCGCCGTCCTCGGATGCGGAAATCAGCACCTTGTTCTTGTCAATAGTCGCACCCGTGAGGTCGGATGCCGCCGCAGAACCGATATCGTCAATGCCGAGGGAGAGTGTGCCGGATTTGAATTCCTTCACGATCTCCGAAGCACCGTCGTCGGCATAGAGCGTCGCTTCTGCCAGTTCCACCGAAAGGTCAGCGGAGATGGCTTTCGCAAGCTGCTCCGGTGTACCGTAGGTTTCCTCACCGGCATCGTTTCCTGTGATTTTTGCGTAATACAGTCTGTCAAGACCGATAGTCGCCATAACTTATTCCTCCAGTTCGTAGATTTGCGCCACATCAATGGCGTAGTGATGGTAGCCGGTTTCGGCCTCAAAGCCGATGTACCGGCGGTCGGTAATATAAAAGTCCGCACCAAGCAAGGCGCGGACAAGGTCATTTTTCAGTTTGGTGTAACTGCCCTTTGCGAAGAGGGACAGCCGTGCCTCCTGTGTCTCACAGCCGGGAGCGTTGTCGGCGTGGAGCTCAAAGCTGTCCGACAGCGGCGTAATCACCAGATAGGTGTCCGGTGCTTTGCCGGAGAACACACCCGTTTCAACGGGAACCCCACAACTTTTTGCGATGGTTTGCAAATCGGATAGCAGGCTCACAGCTTTTCCACCTCCTCATCCAGTGCCTTGGTCATGGCATCGATACACTCCTGCCGAGACGCTGTTTTCGCAGGTTTCAGAAATGGCTTTGCAGGCTGGCCGTGCTTGCCGTATTCGAGAATGTTGGCAAGTTTGGCATTGCTGCCGCCGTCCGAGCGAGGTTCGGCAAAACCTACCTTGATGTCGTGGTTTCCGTCCCGGTTCAGCTTGGAGGGAGAAAGGCCGAGTGCGCCTTCCAGTTCGCCCGTGGTGCGGGATTTGAACTTTGTCCCTCTGCCGATAACGGAGGAGAGATTGCTCTTGACCTTTTTCAGCACGACTTCGCCACCGGCCTGCAGGACGGTATCTGCCACGCTGTCAAAGTTGCTGCCGAGCCTGGATATCTTCAGAAGAAAATCCTCCGGCATTTTCATGTCGCACTTAGCCAACGGTCGGCACCTCCTTCTTCGCCAGCACCTCAATGTACATCCCACGCCCCTTTACATCCTCCACGGAGACAATGTCGTAGCGAAAGTCATCGCAAATGAGAAACTGGTCTGTGGTGATCGTCAGCCCAGGAATACACCGAAAGCGGAACAGGTCGGTCGCTTCGCTGAATGCAGCGAGGTTCGCCCAACGCTGACTGCCGTGCCGACCTTCCCGGTACACACGGACGGAAGCGAGGACTTCATCCTCGGAATGAGTGAAGCCTTCGCTGTCCTTGACTTGGCGGGTTTCCACAATGTCGGCAAAGCCGTTCATCTTTCCGAAACTCATACCTGCCACCGCCTATCCAAGCGGAGCAGCAGATTGACCGTGTTCCACACCTGCTGTGCTGCTCCGGTGTTATCCGCAAAGAAGCCGCCCGTGCTGCCGTCCCGGCTTTCATAGAAGTGGGACGACAGCATAATGACGGCTTGCTCTGTGGTAGCTGGCATGGGATTCTCTTTGTAATAGCCCTCCGGGATGTGCTGGTAGCTTTCGGCGTAAGAAACAGCGGCGGTGATGTAGCCTTTCAGCAGCTCATCATCCGCCGTATGTTCCAGGATAAGGTTGGCTTTTACTTTGGAAAGGAGCTCGTCCATCACCGCCGCCTCCTTCCTTATTCGGTTTTCAGCTTGAGGATCTGAACGGCTTCGGGGAGAATAAGTTTGCCGTCCACACGCTCTTTAGCCACGAAACCGATCATACCGTTGCCCGCGAACAGCTCGTTGAGCTGCTTGAAGGAACGGGTGCCGCGGTCGCCGATGTTGTAGTAGCTGTAATCGCCGAAAGCGATAGCATTCTCCGGAGCATACGCAGAGGTATGAACCGTGTAGCCGAGAATGCGGTCCGGTTCGCCTGCCTGATAGGAAGGCTGCCAGATATACGCACCGTTGTTGTCCTTCAGCTTGCGGATCTGCGCGATAGTCTTGTCGTTCATGATGAAAGAGGCAGACTTGCGGTAGGGACGCTTCAGCGCATGGATGAGGGTGATGAGGTCATCGCTCTTGAGTGCGGCAGTAAGCGTTTCTGCCACATGACCACCGCCGGTTTCCGCAAACAGGCCAAGCGGCTGACCGACACCGGTGCCGTTGAGGAATGCGTCCTCCTCGGCATTGGCGAGTGCCTTGCCAAACTCGGTGAGAATGTAATCCTCCAGCTTGAACGCATTGTCGTAGAGCAGTTCCTCGGTCACCTTGATAGCGACATGGAGCTTGTGCGCGTCCAGAAGGATCTGTGCAAAGGTTGCGTCACCGAAAGAGAGTGCGCCGCCTTCCTCAATCCACGCAGCGGCAGGCGCAGTCGCTGCAATGTTGATTTTATGCTCACCGGATGTGGTGATGGTGTGACCGAGCTTTCGCATGATGTTTTCCTCGGAAAGCGTCTGAATAAGGCGGGAATCATACTCCTCGGGTACGAGGTAGCCGCCGTCAGCGTCAACACCCTCTCGAAGGACATCGCTCACCTGGTGGAAGTTGCTGCGAAGGGCGGTAAGCATTCCGGTGCGGTAGGCGTCGGAAGCACGACCGGTCTTGGGCTTCTCATCAGCGGTGGACTTGCCGTTCATGGGCTTCTCGGTGATGGGAGAGGAAGTGGGTCTGTTCAGCTGCGCTTCCATTGCGGACATGGCTTCCATGCGCTCGATCTCGGCACCGTAGTCCTGCACTTTCTTTTCCATCTGAGCATAGGTCTTGGCATCCTCTTCGGAAAGAAGGCCGTCCTTGTCGCGCTTGGTTTCCACAAAAGCCTTTGCAGCGTTCCAAGCCTGGTTGCGCTTTTCACGCAGTTCGTTGATAGTCATATTGAATTACCTCCAGTTTTTAATGAGATTGAGCCGATCCATAAGGTCATCGGCTTTTTGTGTACGGTTGGGTTTGGGTTCAATGGCGCACTTTGCGGCGATCTTCTCCATGAGGGAGTTCACCACGTTTGCCTTGGAATACAGCATGGAAACGGTGGGTGCGGCTATGTCCTCAGTCTCAACGGCGCGGCTCATGATCCCGTCCGCAAAGCCGAGTTCCACAGCCTTGTTTGCGTCCATCCAAGTTTCGGCATCCATGAGGTGCGAGAGCTTGGCACGGGAAAGCCCCGTCTTGATCTCATAGGCGTTGATGATGGAATCCTTAACGCTTGAGAGCATTTCGATGGCTTTCTGCATTTCCTCCGAATTGCCGAATGCCGCCGTCATGGGGTTGTGGATCATGAGCATGGACACCGGAGACACCAGCACTTTCGTGCCTGCCATAGCGATGACGGACGCTGCGGATGCCGCAATGCCGTCGATCTTGACCGTCACATCACCCTTGTAGTCCATGAGCATATTGTAGATTTGAGCCGCCGCCACGCAGTCACCACCGGGACTGTTGATCCACACGGTGATGTTGCCACTGCCAGACATGAGCTCGTCCTTGAAAAGCTGCGGGGTGACATCATCGTCAAACCAGCTTTCCTCGGCGATGGTCCCGTTCAGAAACAGCGTCCTCTCTTGAACCTGCTCCTGTGTCTCCTGATCGGTCACCGTTCGGGTCTTCCAATTCCAGAATTTCTTCATCGGATTTTTCCTCCTTTCCGTCATCGGTAGGTGTATTTGCAAAAGCCCCGGCATTTTTCAGCGGAAGCATATTGCCGTTAATGAGGTACAAATCGCCGCCATCCTCTGCCGGGATACGGTCGAGGTTTTCCAACTCTCGGATGTCGTTGGCGGACATCCAGCCGTTCTGGCGGCCGATGGCGTACCCGTTCATGCGGCTCTGGTAATCGCCGCGAAGCAAGCCTTCCAGATTGAACTTCACAAAATACACAGCTTTTTCGTCCTTGGACAAAAGCGACCGCTGGATTGATTGCTCCCAGCGGATGACCCAGGGGTCAAGGGTGTATTTCACAAACTCAAGGGACTGCTGCTCAATATTAGAAAAGCTCGATTTTTCCAGGTCGCCGACCATGTGGGGCGGAACTCGGAAAATTCGAGCGATCTCATTAATTTGGAATTTGCGTGTTTCGAGGAACTGCGCCTGCTCCGGCGAGATGCCGATGGGCGTGTATTTCATGCCTTCTTCCAACACGGCGATCTTATTGGCGTTGCCGCTGCCACCGAAGGTGGACTGCCAGCTCTCCCGCACACGCTGTGGGTCTTTGATAGTGCCGGGGTGTTCCAGCACACCGCCCGGAGCGGCACCGTTGGCAAAGAACTTTGCTCCGTATTCCTCGCAGGCAATCGCCATGCCGATGGCATTCTTCGCCATAGCGATGGGGCTGTAGCCAACCAAGCCATCGAAGCCGAGTCCGGGGATATGCAGCACATCCGAGGGCTGAAGCGTTACGGCGAACTTCTTGTTCTTGATAGCCTCGTCTGTGCCACGGTAATAGGTGTAGTACAGGCGACCATCCTCGTCTCTGTCCACCGACATCTTGTTCGGCATCAAAGGGTACAGGGCAACGATCTCGTTCTTTCCGTTTCGGATGATCTGCGCATAGGCATTACCCCAGAGGAGCAGATGTGTCATGAGTGTTTCCCGGAACACGAAAGAACTCATCTCCGGGTTCGGCTCATCGTGGAGCAAGCGGTAGAGCGGATGGTCGAGCGCCATTGCCTTGCCGCCACTGTCCGTGTATTTATATAGGTGTAGTGGCAGTCCTGCGACAGCTTCCGACAGGATGCGAACGCAGGAATACACGGCGGTCATCTGCATGGCGGAGCGTTCCGTCACCGTTTTGCCGGAGGTAGTACCACCCATGAAAAAGGCATAGCCACTTCCTGCCGTGCGGTTTTGAGGCTTGTCCCTGGATTTGAACAGCCCTGAAAATACTGACATAAATCCTCCTTCTGTCCTGTTTATTGGACACCATTTTTGCTATAATTAAATCATAAAGAAAGGGGCAATAATTAATAATGAATATGAAAGAGTACATGAAAAAAGTTGGCGTGACGAAAGCTAAATATGTGGAACAATGGATAGAGCGTGATTTGATACCTGGCATCATTAGAGGCGAATCACTATCTGACACAGTGTTCCCCGATTCAGCACGACGTCCATATTGTGAAGGGTCTTTGAAACCTGAACTCTCGGCGGACAAAATTCGTGCTCACATCGTCAAAGCGTGTATTCAACGAAGGCATATCACCAAAGATACGTGTTACGCCAGTCAGGGTGAATTTGATGGTTACATTTGTGACCTTGAACAAGCTGGTCTGATTACCAAACGGCTGGAGGACGGTATCATGTACTATGATTCAACATTAAAAAGTGATACATATACCGGCAAAAGCCTGCAGGTAATTCGCCAGTTTGTATGCGATGCAATTGAAGCTGCAACTAAAGGTGCAACATCGGCAATGCTCGAAGCAAGCTAAATAAATAGCAGCCCTCGACTGTCATAAACAGACTCGGTCTTGTCGTTTCCACAGCGGATAGCACGGTCAAGTGCCATAATCGTTGCCACAGCACCATCGATTTTCTCTGTGGATTTTTCCTTGTCCGGCTTGATGTTTCCGGCAGGGTCGGTGCGGATGAAAATGTTGTCCATCATCCAGCGGAGGACAGGATGCCCGCCGTGGGCAATGCGCTGTTCCAGCACCAGTTTCATCAGTTCCTTGGTGGGCGGGGACATATCTTTGAAGCCCTGTCCAAAGGGAACGACCGTAAAACCCATGCCCTCAAGGTTCTGCACCATCTGCACAGCGCCCCAACGGTCGAAGGCAATCTCTCGAATATTAAAACGCTCACCCAGGCTCTCGATGAACTTCTCGATGTAGCCGTAATGAACAACATTACCCTCGGTGGTTTGGAGGTATCCTTGCCGCTCCCATACATCGTATGGCACATGGTCACGCCGAACCCGGAGATCAAGGTTGTCCTCCGGTATCCAGAAGTACGGCAGGATGATGTACCTGTCGTCCTCATCTTCCGGTGGGAACACAAGCACGAATGCTGTAATATCCGTTGTGGAGGACAAGTCCAGACCGCCGTAGCAGACGCGACCTTCCAGGTCATCCTCGCAGACAGCGAACTCACATTTGTCCCACTTGTCCATCGGCATCCAGCGCACCGCCTGTTTCACCCACTGGTTAAGTCTCAGTTGTCGGAAGGAGTTCTCCTCTCCAGGGTTTTGCTTGGCTGACTCGCAGGCGTCCTTGACCTTGTCGATGCCGACCGTGATGTCGAGGGACGGATTGGCTTTTTTCCAGACCTTCGGGTCCGTCCAATCGTCCGATTCCTCCGCACCGTAGATGACGGGATAGAAGGTGTGGTCGATCTTGCGTCCCTCGATGATGTCCTTGGCCTTCTGGTGGATCTCATAGCAGATGGACTTTGTATCGTTTCCGGCTGTAGTGATGAGGAAATACAGCGGCTGCATCCGGGCGTCACCAGAGCCTTTGGTCATAACATCAAAGAGCTTGCGGTTCGGCTGGGTGTGCAGCTCGTCAAACACCACGCCGTGGGTGTTGAAACCGTGCTTATTACCGACATCGGCGGAGAGCACCTGGTAGATACTGCCCGTTGGCTGATAAATGAGCCGCTTCTGGGAATCCAGTATCTTGACCCGTTTGGAGAGTGCCGGACACATCCGCACCATGTCAGCCGCCACATTGAAAACGATGGATGCCTGCTGACGGTCCGCAGCACAGCCGTAGACTTCGGCTCGTTCCTCTCCGTCACCGCAGGTGAGCAGAAGCGCCACCGCAGCAGCAAGCTCGGACTTGCCCTGCTTTTTCGGAATCTCGATGTAGGCGGTATTGAACTGCCGATAGCCGTTGGGCTTGAGAACGCCGAAAATGTCCCGAATGATCTGTTCCTGCCAGTCAATAAGCTCGAAGGGCTTTCTCGCCCAGGTGCCCTTGGTATGGCAGAGGCTCTCGATGAACATGACGGCGTAATCCGCAGCGTCAGCATCGTAGTGAGAGGCTTTCTCCATGAACCTTGTCGGCTTGTAGTTCTTCAGTTTTCTCGTAATGCTCACCTCCAAGGCACACAATTTCTTGTAATCTGTTGCTTTTAAGAATATTTTCGCATATAATATATGCAGTGATTTTTCTCGAAAAAAATCATTCTCCACCCTTGAGACTCGATTAAATGCAGGAATAATCCAGCAAGGATCTGCCGGGGTCAGCTTAGAAGGTGACATATTGTCCGCTATTCCGTGCGTAGCCGAGGAGCAGTTGTCAAGGAGAAAGGAGAAACAGCCATGGCTATCAAAAAAGGCGTGTCCGCTAAGACACACACTCAAAAGCAGCTCGATGATTATGCCAATCAGCACAATCCGAACAACAAAGCCTACCAAGCCAGAATTGCAAACGAGAAAAAGACCAAAAAGTCAACTCGTAAGCAGGAAGCAAAGCGGCAGGCAGCGTTGTTCGACGAACTTGGGTTGAACGCAGATATTGACTGGATGTGCTACAGCAACCCCTATGATTTCGACTGATCTGCGCTTTTGAGCAGGAAAAGCATCTATCAGAAATGGTAGGTGCTTTTCATTTTTTCCAAAGGGTATAAAAATAGCCGCCACCGAAATCGGTGCGACCTTCCGTATAACGAGCAGCAGCCCCTTTCGGAGCCGTTGCTTTGAAATTTTGATTTTTTACCAGTTCTCGCTGTGGAGCAGAAGCTCCAGCGCAAGCTGCGTGTTCTCATCGGCGGGCTCAATGTCCCAGCCCCTGTCGTAATTGCAGACGATGTATCCGTTGCGCTTGAACATCAGCTTAGAAATGCGTCCACCGTCGATGCCCCACTCGGAGCCTTTGTTGTACTGCTTCATCCAGTAGTGAAAAACCTCGCCGTTTACCTTGATGCTGCTTTCTTTCCACATAACCGTGTACCTCCGTTTGTTTTGTTGTGAGTGTATATTACCTCTGAAGTACGGATATAGCCAGTTACTTCGGAGATATATACTACACAATCATTTGGGGTGGAAACTGTGTATATTACAGCGGTTCTCCCGTGAGGATGAAATGCACATACTCGCCTCGGTGTTCTTCGAGGAATACCACCAGCTCGTAAAACCGCATCTCATTGGCAATGTACTGTGCCATCGGCACATCAAACATATTCGTGCGGCCGGTCTTGCGGATGGCGAGGATCTGCTCTCGGACTTTCTCAGTCATTGTTGCACCTCCGGCAGATGTCCTCGCCGTAGGCCACGCTCAGACCGCAGCCGTTATCCCAGGCAACCATGATGCTGCCGATGTCATCCACGCCTCGCACGGTGCCTTTCGTGCCAACGGGCGGTGCCTGTGTATCGTCCATCCGAACAAGCTCCACTCGGGTGCCGACCGGGTATTCCTTACGGATACGCTCGACCGTCTCTTTACTCGGAAATCTCATGCTGTGTACCTCCGTTCTTGAAAGCCGAAGATCCGGACAGATTCTTCAGCAGAATTTTTCGGGCAGCCTTGTATTCCGCACCGATGAAGCCGAGCCGCAGGAGAAAGCAGCGGAATGCGTACTTCTCATTGTCGGTCGACTTTTCCGTTGCGTTGACCCGTTTCTGATTCCGTGCCATTTCGCACAGCTTGCAGATGAAAGCGTCGTAAGCATTCATCTCGTCCGGGGTGGGAGTCGCCGGGAACCAAGGGAAGGATACCTTCGTGTCGGTAACTTCCAATGGCAGGTCAGCGACTCCGAGGGCTTTCTTGATAAGACTTCCCTTGGCTGTGATGAGTGCCTTGAGATTTTCCAGATTGCTGTCGGTGAACAGACTCTTCGGCATAGAAACGCAGACACCGCGGGGTTCATCCTCATCCTCGGTGTGGCTCTGATCGATGTCAAAGCCCTCATCGTAGATATGCTCAAGCAAACTTTCAATGACCTCGCTGTCGGCATGGTCGTCAAAGGAAAGGCTGCCGTTTCGGTCGATGGTAAAGTAATCCACCTCATAGTTGAATGTGGGTGCACCGTAGTACTTTGCGGGGGCACCGAGCCAGTCGGAGATGGTCTTAACCAGCCGTTTGCGCTCTGCGCCCTGTGCATGGATTGTAATCGTCATTTTCGTGACCTCCTTGATTTTTGGTAGTCACATATTCGCTCTGAACGCTCTGAATAGCAAGGCTCAGATGAAGAGAATGATGTAGATTTATTCGTCGCCGGACTGTGCATACCACACAATGCTGTACGCGTCATTCGTCATGGGGCACTACCTCACTGTATTTGTATTCTTTGCCGTCACGCAGAACACCGACCTTCTCATCTGTGCCGACCTGCTCTATGTATCTGCGGACAATGACATCGCAAAATTTCTCGTCCAGTTCGATGGTACAGCAGATACGGTCGGTTTGCTCACAAGCAATGAGCGTGGAGCCAGAACCGCCAAAGGGGTCGAGCACCACGGAGTTTGCCATAGAGCTGTTCTGAATGGGATAGACCAGAAGCGGGATCGGCTTCATGGTAGGATGGTCTCCGTTTTTCTTGGGCTTGTCGAACTCCCAGATGGTGGACTCTTTGCGCCCAGTGTACCACTGGTGCTTGCCTTTCTTCTTCCAGCCGTAGAGGCACGGCTCGTGCTGCCACTGATACGGAGAGCGTCCCAGCACCAGCGACTGCTTCTTCCAGATACAGCAGCCGGAGAGGTAGAACCCTGCGGCATCAAACGCCTTTCGGAAGTTCAGCCCCTCGGTGTCGGCGTGGAACACATAGATGGAGGCATCGTCCGCCATGACCTTCTCCATATTGGAAAAGGCATCGAAGAGGAAGTCGAAAAACTTCTCCGATGCCATGTTGTCGTTCTTGATTTTCCCGGCGCTGCCCTCGTAGTTCACATTGTAGGGCGGGTCGGTGATGACGAGGTTTGCTTTGTGGCCGTCCATGAGAGCGGTGTAGGTTTCCCCCTTGGTACTGTCGCCGCAGATGAGCCGATGCCGCCCCAGCGTCCAGATGTCGCCGGGCTTCGTGAAGGTAGGCTTTTGCAGCTCGGCATCCACATCGAAATCGTCCTCTTTGGCTTCGATTCCATCGTCAAACAGCTTTGACAGCTCTTTTTCGTCAAAACCTGTGAGGAGCGGGTCGAAGTCTGCCGCCTGCAAGGACTCAATCTCCACACGCAGGAGTTCTTCATCCCAGCCTGCGTCCATCGCCATGCGGTTGTCGGCAATGATGTAGGCTTTTTTCTGCGCTTCCGTAAGGTGGTCGGCAAAGACACACGGCACTTCGGTGATGCCTTCCTCCTTGGCGGCAAGAATACGACCGTGACCGGCAATTACGCCATAGTCACGGTCGATGATGACAGGATTGATAAAACCGAACTCACGGAGCGAGGAGCGGAGCTTATTGATCTGTTCCGGGCTGTGTGTCCGGGCGTTGTTGACATACGGCACCAGCTTTGTAATGGGAACGAGCTGCATTTCGGTCGTTGTTTTCATCAAACCAGCCCCCATTCCGCAAACTTCTCAAAGCCGCCGACCGAGCGGATATAGTTTCGAGCAATCTCCACGATTTTCTCATACGGACTGCCGTCCACGGTATCGTCCCCGATGGCGCAGCAGAGCGTCACGGGCTTGCGGGTTTCCTGCGCTTTGAGAAAGGCATAGATATTCACGGACACATCTGCCTTGGACAGATCCTTGCCGTGCAGACCGCCGCCGGTCACTGAGTCAGCCATATCCGAACCGAGCTTGCGGTTGGCAGCGCCGGTGTCCACATCGGTACCGCCTGTCCAGTCACCGAGTGGGTTGATCTCCGCATCGGGACAAATCTCGCGCAGATGCTGTGTCTCGGCATTGCTCTGACAGAGGATGAGTCGGTCACCGTCCAGAATGTATTTGCCGTCAAAGGGATGTTTGGAGAAAATGCTCCGTGCGATTTGCGACAGCTTTTTCTGCTCCTCGGTCACGGGCATTCCCTTGAAGATGCCGTTATCTCCGCAGCGGACGCCGTCTGCTTGGTTTTCGGCAAGGTGACCGTCCTGCGGCACTTCCACATAGTCCACAGCGAGGGTTCCAGCAATGCGGTGAACGGCGGCGGTGATTTCCTCTATCGGAATACTCACCGAAGCCTCCGCAATGATGTGGCATACGCCGTGACCGATGAGGACTTCAACAGCGATGCGGGGATTTTCTGCTTTCTTGTATGCCAGGTCGACAAGCGCACCGGCAATTCTGTCTGCCACCTTATCCGGGTGGCACGGATTTACTTTTTCAAACATGGTGTTACCCCTTTCTCGCACGGAGCAGGCGTTCCATAAGGTCGTCCTGCGGCGTTGACTCGCCGTATTCCGTACTGCAGTTTTCTTTCACGATCTGGAAAATCTCATTCCAGAGCCGAACCGCCTGGTTCATGTAGTTGATGCCGATGTTAATAAACGGAGACGGGATCGGCTTTCCCGTGGTGGGGTGCTTGGAGAGAAAACCCATGCGGTTGGTCATTTCCTCGCACTGCACCCAGCGGGCGGAACACATGGCGTAGCGCTCCAAGAGCTGCGGCGACACCTTTGCGGCACAGCCGATGCCTTTGAGCCACTGCCAGGTTTCCGTGTAAATTTCCTGCGCCTGCAGGACGCTGCCGTCCCTCTGCTCGGCGGAAAGAAAATCATGGGGCTTCGGCATGACAACACCCTCGACTTCGGGAATATCCAGCACTTCAAGTTTTCTGCCGCCGGGATTCCCGTTTTCGGCCTTGTCCTTGACTGCGGATTTCTTCCTTCCCGCACCGGGTCTTGCACCGCCGCGCCCGCCTGTGTTATTCGATTTTGTGGGCATCCGAGTTCACCTCCCTTAATTACCCTTTTGATTTCGCCTTTTTCGCGCACGTGACCCCGGGCCGTTGCCCGACCGAAAAGGTCCCGGAGATTTTCATCCCCCTACCGGTCGCCGAGGTCGTGGTGGATCTTGGTGTGGCAGGACTGACACAGGCTCATCAGGTTGTCCCTTGCGTGAGTGCCGCCTTTGGAAACGGGCAGGATGTGGTGAACTTCCTGTACCGGAGTCAGCCGACCTTCCTTGAGGCACATCTCACAGAGGGGATGCTCCGCCGCATAGCGGTCACGGATGCGTTTCCATGCTCTGCCGTACTTGCGGTTAACATCGGAGCTGCGCTCGTATTTGTCGTACTTGCGGCGTTCCGCCGCACGGTGCTGTTCACAAAACTGTCCTTCACAGAGGTTGGGGCAGCCGGGATGAGAGCAGGGTCGCAACGGTTTCTTCGGCATCGTTTCACCTCCTTGGGCATAAGAAAAGCCCCACGGGATTGCTCCCATGAGGCTGTCCTCGATTCTTTTTCGCTATTGTAATGATACTACATTTAGGATGGGAACTCTACGGAACTATCATGTACACTTTTTGCTTTCAGAATATCTGCCACCACATCCAAGGCGCGGTCGTGCAGTTTCTGTATCCATTTCCCGCTGTAGTGCATATCCACAGCAATCTGCTCCCAGGTGTGGAAGCACAGATACCGCTTCTCCAAAAGAATCTGGTACTCGGTGTTGTCTACAGACTTAATGACCTCCACGATCTCACGCTTCAGATCCACAAGTCGGTCGATGTCCCTGTTGATTTCTCCCTGCAGGTCAATGATTTTGCACACGGCATCCGCCATCGTGGAGCCGCCGCGATTGGGATTTCTCGGCATACCTGTCAATGTGGCGGTGCATTTGGTGGCAAGTTCATTCAGTGATGCGACCTGGGCGATTTTTGCGTCAATGCGCTGGTCAAGGTGGTGCGCCTGCGAGAGATACTCTTTTGCTGTCATGCCGCTACCTCCTTATGCACCATGCGGCGAACACCCGTCATAAGATATTCTCCGTCCAGGTCGGTAAGCGTTCCGTACCAGCCGGAACGGAAGAAACGCTCCAATGCGTTCACCTCGGCTGCGAAATCCTCGTTATCCGGGAAGCGGTAATGCTGCTTGAGTGCTTTTTTGTAGTCTTTTACGGCCAGTTCTACAATGGCGTTGGCTAATGCCTGATAGGGGTTCATATTCGTACCTCCGATGTTTTAAGATCCTCGGATTGGCACGGATTGTCGTTATTTGTCGAACTGTTGTCTCAGATTTTCAGATTTGCCTTGACTGCAGCTATCAAGGCCGACTGTGTTTTATCTTTGGCTTTCAGCGCACGCAGAATCTGCTCATCAATGGTGTCATCCGCTATAATGTGCTGCACCACCACAGTTTTGGAGGTCTGACCTTGCCGCCACAGGCGGGCTATCGTCTGCTGGTATAGTTCAAGTGACCATGTCAGCCCGAACCATACGATGGTGCTGCCGCCGCTTTGGAGATTCAGACCGTGTCCGGCAGAGGCGGGGTGGATCAGTGCTATGGGGATCTCGCCGTTGTTCCACCCGCGGATGCTGTCGGAAGTATCAAGGCGGGAAAACGGAATGTGCCGCTCATGAAGCCGTTTCATAATCCTCTCCAAATCATGCTTGAACCAGTACGCCACCAGAAGAGGTTTGCCGTTGGCAGCTTCGATGATGTCCTCCAGTGCATCCAGCTTGCGGTCATGGATAAGGACTGTATTTCCGGCATTATCATAAATTGCGCCGTTCGCCATCTGGGACAGCTTGCCGGAAAGCGCAGCGGCGTTTGCGGCACTGATCTCTCCATCGGGCAGGTCCAGTATGAACTGCTTTTTCATTTCCTCATAGGCATCCCACTCGTCCTGACTTAGATACACCCGGTATTCGCTGGAGATCAGCTTCGGCATTGTCAAGTGGTCGGTTGATTTCATGGAAATCGTGATGTCCGATATTTTGCGGTATATTTCCTGCTCCGCTCCCAGCTTGGGGCGATAGCTGTACACGATCTGCCCGTTCATGGCGTCCGGCACGAAATATTCCTGTCGGTAATGCGTAATAAATCTGCCGAGGCGTTTACCAAGATCGATAACCTTGAACTCCGCCCACAGATCCATCAGACCGTTGGAAGCGGGTGTGCCGGTCAGCCCGACAACTCGCTTGATTCTGGGACGCACCTGCATCAGAGCCTTGAATCGTTTGGACTGGTGATTTTTGAAAGAAGAAAGCTCATCAATGACCACCATATCGAAGTGAAAGGGCATCCCGCTCTTTTCTATGAGCCACTGCATGTTTTCCCGGTTGATGATGTAAATATCGGCTTTGCGCATCAATGCGGCTTTGCGTTCCGCTTCACTGCCGACCACCACCGAATAATTAAGGCTGTGGAGATGATCCCACTTTTGCAGCTCCGCACTCCAGGTATCACGAGCCACTCGCAGCGGCGCAATCACCAGCACCCGGTGTACCTCAAAGCTGTCGAACAGCAGGTCGCCTATGGCAGTGAGGGTGATGCTCGTTTTGCCAAGACCCATATCAAGCAGTACTGCGGAGAAGGGATGCGTCTTGATGTAGTTGATGGCATATTTCTGATATTCATGCGGTGCGTATTTCATCCAGTATTCCTCCAATCTGCTCTGGGTCATCAAGGACATACACCTTAAAGCCCAGCCGCCGCAGCAGTCTGTGTCTGGCAGCCTGCAGCGGTCGCGGTTTCTTGCCCGGCGCTTTGACCTCCACAAAGCCGATCTTGCCTTCCGGCAGAAGCACGATGCGGTCGGGCATTCCGTCAAAGCCGGGGCTGACCATTTTCGGTGCGATGCCGCCTGCGCTTTTTACAGCTTTTATCAATTTCTGTTCTATCGTTTTTTCTCTCATAGTGATCCTCCATCAGGAATTAGGTGGGTGGTGACAGTCGATGACAGTTATTTCAGTAACTTCTCTTAGAACTTGTTTTTTTAAGGCTATAAGAGAAGTTTCTGTAGAGAGTGTCATCGACCGTCACCCTATGCTCAATCCAGGAAATCCGACTTAAGCTGCAGGCCGAAAAGCATCCGTGCGGATTTGCTTCTTTTCCTCTCAAAACCGGCGCATTCCAGAGCAGTGTAGAAATCTGTCGTACTGCGAACATAGTCGCCCACCTGCGCACAATAACTGCGGTATGCGTTGTAGACATCGCCGGATTTCGCGGAGAAAGCGTCGCCAACCTCGCAGCATTCGTCCAGAAACTGCGAGAGCCAGTCGTTGTTGTCTTTATATTTTTTGATGGCTTCCTCCACCACGGCAGGCTTGATGATATGATAGTCGTTGTCGATCACACGCTTTGCACCGACCATGATCCATTTCAGGATTGCGCCGCCGGCCTTCTCGAACAGGAAATCGGCATAATTCTTGACGTCGGATTTTCCCTCGATTTTTGCATTGAAAGGGATCACAATCAGCCTCCGCCAGGTACCGGCATCGATTGCGCCGACCTTCGGCAGATGGTTGGTATAGAGGACCAGCGTGTGGCTCGGTACATAGCTGAAGGGATCTTTGTACTTCTTTTCGGCGTAGATTTCGTCCGTGGAGCACAGCTGCTTCACGTTGGAAGTGCTCAGCCGCATACCTTCCTCCAGTTCCGCTGCGATAATCAGCCGCTTGCCCTTAGCCTCGGCCAGTTCCGGCTTCACATTTCGCTTGCAGCCCACGGTCAGCGTATCGGCAGACATATTTCCGCTGTAGGTGCCGAGTACGTGGGAAAGCGTGTTCCAGAAGGTGGATTTACCGTTTCGTCCTTCGCCGTAAGCAATAATCAAGGCTTCGACACACACTTTTCCGATGGCGGACAAGCCTGCAATCTCCTGCACATAGCGAATCAGATCCGCATCGCCGCCGAAGAATGTTTCCAAGGCGCCCTGCCAGATATCCATGCCGTCATCGGCCGGGTCAACGGTGGTTTGCTTGGTGATGAAATCCGTCGCTGTATGTTCCCGTGCGGATACAAGCCCCAGACGGAGGTCGTAAGTAGAGGTCGGGGTATTCAGCAGAAACTCATCCGAATCCAACTGCCGCTGGTCGATCTCCAGCATGGGGTGCGACTCTTTTAATGCAGCGGAGATGTATTTGGAGTCACGGCGCTTGATGGCGTAGTTGCGGTAGGTCGTGGCATTCTCATATTTCTGAAAAGACCGCGCCTGTTCCGAATTAAAGGCCGCAGCTGCCTTCTTGGGACCCATCGACGCCAGCAGTTCCCAAGCACCGTTTTTCATCATCTCATCGGTGGTCTTCCTGATTTCGGTCTCCGCCTCCTCAAGCTGGCGGGTCGTCAGCTCCTGCGCCACCGCCTGTGCCTTTGGCTTGGACTCTTCCCAAAAGCCGCCGTTGTACACGAGAAAATCGGTAGACGGCGTATAGCGGAGCTTTGCCTCGTATTCCCTTGAAAGGACGGTGGCCTGTCCTACATCGGAATAGTCGGTCGGCTTCAGCTTAAGCTCCTGGTTGTACTGCTCCGGCGGAATGTAGCCGTCCTGTGCGGAGATTTTTCCGTAAAACCGCTGTGCGCTGCGCCAGATGCTGTCCAGTTCCGACTGCTCCAAGGGCGGCTGACAGCAAGCGGCGACCTCCGTAAAATGCTTGCGCGCTTCTTCGGTATTTCCGAAGCGTTTCAAAATGCGCCCGGCATAGTGCGACATGGTGGCATTGCGGCTTCCTTCGGGAATAATGATGCTGTCGTAGCTGCCGGAGTCCATATTTGTGTCGAAATCGTCATCAGCAAGGAAAGTTGTCAGCGTCATCGGCCCGTCAAAGATGTCGACCTGCGGTGCTTTTGTTCCGAAGAAGAATCTGGCGGCATCGAGCGCCTTAGTGTCAAAATACGGGAAGATGGCGTTGACCAGCTTTTTCAAATCGCTGTACTGCGCTGCATCCGTCAGCCGGTCAATGGGAAACAGCACATGAAATTTAGGCCGCGCTTCCTTGCCGTTTTTCACCTTCATATGGTTGCGGCTGTAGTGAACCGCAAAGGCCACGCCGGGAAATGCGGCGGCAACATCGGAGGGATAGACCCAGTCCTCCGGATCATCGCTGTGGTCGTTATCGCAGTCGACAGGGAGACAATCTGCTCCGAGGAAATTGTCATTATTGCGGTAGTTACCCCTGTATTCGGCGCATACATAATCGTAAGACACAGCCTGCAGCAGCGTGTTTTTATCGGTCACCGAGACCTTATGCGGGTAGACGCAGTTTTCCGGCATCCCCAGGCGGTCGGCGCGGTACAGTGTAAATTTCATCGTGATACCTCCTTACAGGTCTCGCTGAAATAGCGAATCCGATAGCCCTTCCATGTGGCTCTTTTGATTTCTGCCTCCATACCTTCGGAGATGTGTTCACCGAAAACCCACATTTCCGCACATTTACTGAGAATTGCGTTGCCGAAGAACAGCCCCAGCTCACGCTCTTTTGGCTTGTTGTCGTCAAGGAACTGCGGAAAGAGCAGATGCGGTGCAATGGGAATATATCCTGCTTCCACCGCAAAGCGGCTGTAGCGTCTTGCGGCGGCAGTGTTGTTTTCGACGTCTCCGGCATACGGACTGCAGATATACACGATGGGTCTGAATGCCCGGAGCGTCTTTTCTTCTTTTTCAATGGAACAGAAAGCACCGTAAGCCGTAGGGTCGACATAGCCTTCTGCATTTCTAAAATCAGCCATGACAGGCTCCTCCAATCTATAGTTTTCACTACCCACTGGAGTGTTCCGTGGGCAGTGGTCCGGCTTTAGTCCTTTTTGTAGAACATGGTTTCATAACCGTCGGCGCGGAGCTTCAGCCCGTCAGCCCACGGCGGGGTGCGCCCCATCTGGTCACATATGGTGTGGAGTTCAACCTCCGGTGCGGCTTCTATTACCAGTTCGTCGTGAATGTGCATGGTGATAAAGCAGTGAGACAGGGTTTGCATGGCATAGCAGAGGATATCGCGGGAGGTGGCCTGAACGATGTTTTCCACCAGCTTCGGACCGTAGGTCTCCAGCCGCTCCCATTTCTTTGTGCCGCTGATGCCCTCGTAGGTGATGCATTCGCCACCGAACTGGTTAGTGCCGGGTTTAGGCTTCACATAGGAAAGCCTCCTGCCAGACGGAAGTGTAATGAAAAGCATCCCGCTTCGATAGGCGAACTCGATGCCACAGACCTCGCTGTCCAGATGCTGCTTTACGGCACTCATGGCGGCGCGGTCGATGTCCCACCAGAACTTAACGATGTTCCGGTTCGAGCTGCGCCACGCAGTGACCAGCGGCTGCAGTTCATCTTCGGAAAGTCCCATCTCCAGGGCGCCCATTGCTTTGAGTGCGCCGACCGAGCCGCCATAGCCAAGGGCGAGTTCAGCGATTTTGCCCTTCTGACGCAGGTGTCCGTTTACGCCGTGCTTTTCCACCGGAACCTTGAACATCTGTGACGCAGACGCACAGTAGATGTCGCCGCCTTTTTCAAAAACCTCCTGACGCCAGGTTTCTCCCGCAAACCATGCCAGCACTCTGGCTTCAATGGCGGAAAAGTCGGCAACGATGAACTTGCAGCCGCTTTTCGGCACAAATGCGGTGCGGATCAACTGCGACAGGGTATCCGGCACATCTTCATACAATAGCTGTACGGCGTCAAAGTCGCCGGAGCGAACCAGACTGCGAGCCTCGGCCAGATCGGGAAGATGGTTCTGCGGCAGATTTTGCATCTGGATAATGCGTCCTGCCCAGCGGCCGGTCCTGTTGGCTCCGTAGAACTGAAACATCCCACGGGCACGGCCGTCTGCGCATACGGCTTTCTCCATCGCCTGATACTTACGGACGGAGGATTTCGCAAGCTGCTGGCGAAGCGAAAGAACCTTTTGCAGCTCTGTCGGCACAGTTTTGAGCATTTCCGCAACTTCCTTCTTGCCCAGGGAATCGACCACCAAGCCATTATCCGAAAGCCACTGCTTCATCTGCTGTACCGAGTTGGGGTTATCCAAAGCGGTCAGCTTCTTCATGGCGTCGGTAAGCTCTTTGCGGGAGCGGATGTCCATGGCAATCGCCTGATGCACCAGCTCCATATCCAGTGCAACACCTCTGTCGTTGATTTCCTGGTCAAGGTGATACTGGTTCCACACAGCTTTCGGCACAGGGAACTTGGCGAGTTTTTCCTGGATGGACATTTCGACCTCAACATCACGGACGTTATATCGCTTGAAGGCAGACCATTTGTCCGGCGCGTTTTCCGGCAGATTGCGGGTCCGACCGCCGTTGGCCTTCGTCGGCGCACAGGGCTGACAGAAATACTTGATGAGTTCTTTGCCTTCGGTCAGCTTTTGCTTCCCAAGCCCCAGAACGGCACCGACGCCCTCCAGTGAAAGCGGAAGCCCCATATATGCAGACCAGATCATGGTGCATTTCCAGGAGACAGGGTCGAGATAATTTCCCACGGTATCCTCCGGGATGCTGTAGCCGGTATTATCAAAGTTGCCGTTTTTCCGAAGCCAGCGTGAGAGGCATATCCGCTCGAACTGCGCATTGAACGCCCACTTTGTGACACCTGTGTCCGTCAGGGCGGCAATAATCTCCGCAGGAATCATCTCTCCGCAGGCAAGGTCAACCACCTGCACGGGACTGCCCTCAACGGAGTATCCGAAGAGAAGAATGTCAAAATCCGGCGCTTCGGTGTATTTGTAGACGCCACACTTGGCAAGGTCAACGCTGCTGTATGTTTCAATATCGATACTGAGTGTTTTCATAAACAGGAATCCTTTCCATAGCCCGAATGGGCGGCAGGAACATTCCCACCGCCCACAGGCCGGAGATTACTCTTTGTTGAGCTCTTTCATGCGGGCTTCGTGATACTCCACCTCACGAAGGGCGTGTTCCTTTTCAAGTTGCCGGCGCTCTTCCTCCCACGCCGCATTGCGCTTATTGCGCTTGCGGTCATCGACGGTGTCAATGATGAATCTGACGATCCAAAACACCGCCAGGAGCAGATACAGGGACAGAAGCAGGATGCAGAGAATCGTGGTAATACTCATGCTGCGCACCTCCTCAAGACAGGAAATCTTCGTCCACATCGGTGGCGAAATCGGACGCCGCACTGGACTTGACGCCGAGAGGCTCACCGTCACGGATCTTCTGCAGGTTGTTCAGCCCGCAGGCGATGCCCTTGTTGCCGTTGCTGTTGAAGGCGTAGAAATTGATGCTGGCACGACCGTACACGCCGGAGTAAACCTCGGAGCGAGTCAAGATGGGGTTGCAGTCGGCGTCCACGATACCGGGAGCAGTGGCGGAGTTAGCGTTGATAAAGTAGCTGTTGGCATAGGCGGGATCATCTGGGCGCTCGATATCTCCGTCGCGGAGGGGCGTTTTGATTGCGGTCAAAGGCGGAACGGAGCGGCCGTTGCCCTTGAGCTTCGCCTGACCTTCCTCATAGGCCGCCTGGATAGCCGCCTTGATCTTCTGGACGGTCACGGTGTCAGACTTGGGAATAATGAGGCTGACGCTGAACTTCGGCGTGCCGCCGTTGATGGATTTTGCTTCCCAGACATTGGCGTAGGACCAGCGCGTATCTTTGCCGGTAATGACCTTCATGGGGTTTACGAGCTTAGTGGTAGAATTCGACATATCAGTTGTCCTCCTTAAAATCATCGATAATGGTTGTCATTGCCGGTCTTTTATCGCTTTCCGGCACGAGCGTGGGTTTGCCTTGCGGCTTGGTGATCAAATCACCGAGGATTGCGTTGAATTGCTTCTTTCCGAGCATCGCGGTCATAGCGGTAATGCCGAGAACCTTGTGTTCATAAGGGTCGTACCCTGCGGCGGTCACGGCAGCGATGACGGCGTGTTCGTCTGTGTACTTTCGGTTGGAGCGACCCTCGACCAGCTTGTAGCCGGACCATTGTTTTCCGCTGATGGCCGCCTGCAGCGCATAGTCCTTGATGTCGGACGCCCAGGTGGTCAGTCCGTCAATTTGACCGAGGATTTCCTCGACCTCCTCATCCGTGAGCAAGGGCGGCTGCCGAAACTCATATCGGGCAAGTTCCATGTTGGCTTTGGCTCTCTCGCGGCAATCCGCTTTTGCCTTGCAGAACTGGCACCATTCGCCGCAGTGATATTCACCGCTGCCCCGGAAAGCAAGCTCTGCGGTCGGCGTCAAAACCTTGTCCGCCCATTCGCAGAGTTCCTGCTTCGGCATGGAGAAAGTGCTGACATTGGAGCGCCTGGGCTGGTAAATCGTCATGCTGACGGTGTCGATGTCATAGATACAGTCGAACAGCTCCAGCGCACCGAGGGCATATAGCTTCATCTGCGGATTATCGTTGGCTTCCACCAGGACTCCGCGCCCATGCTTGTAATCCACAATGTGCAGCGTTTCGTCTGCGATGATGACGCAGTCGCCGGTGCCGAAGCCCTCTTTTACATATTTGTAGTAGTCAAGCCGCTGCTCGATCAGCACGACAGGGTCAGTGCAGACTTTCTTAGCTTCTGCGACCAGTTCCATTACAAAAGCAACATAGCCGTTGGCGCAGTCCTCCATTTCGGCGCTGTACCAGGTAAGGCTTTCTGTCGGATCCTGCGCCGCCATGCCGAGTGCTTTTCGGAGCTTATACTCGCAGAGTGCATGGGCGTCGGTGCCCTCGGCGGCAAAATCGCTGCCCTTATCGTCGTAGCTTTCGCAGAGCCTTGCCGAAGGCGGGCAGTTGAGCCACCTGTGGGAGGAGGATGCGGAAAGCAGAGCATGATTACCCATTGCCCAGCACCTCCGCATCCACCACAAGACCCCCGTACCGGGTGGGGTCTACCTCGGAGAGCTTGGTTGCTCCATACTTCTGAAGAAGGTCACGAATCTGAGCGGTGAAGCCATCTCTGGACTTTTCTGCCAAAATTGCTCTGACTTCTTCAAGCGAATATGTCTTTTCCGGGGCGGGTACAGCCTCCGCATCGTCAGTGCTGCCGAACGTATCGGTCAGCCAGTTGGCGATGTCGTTAATAGAAGATGCAATATCCCGTAATTCTCGGATGGTCGTTTCCATTTCGCTCATTTTGCTCATCGTGTTTACCTCCTTTCTCTGATTGACTTGCCTGGTTCAGCTGAATCAGCTTTTTTGCCAGACGCTTCGACACTACGCTGATTGCCGTAAGCACACCGATCAGTTCCTCATCGCTCACGGGCTTGGTGTTTCTGGACTCGTTCATTGGCGATTCCTCCTTTCCGAGGTGCTGAGTTGTCTTGCCGTCCTCAGTACCAACTGGAGGGAAGCCGTCGAAGCGGTCCGCTTTTTGCTGAAAAAAAGATTTATCCCTTCGACCGCAGTTCTGCAGCCGAAGGGATGATGGAAGATATTAGATGTAATAGTCTTTGAGCCTATCCTGCAGTTCCGCACGGATTTTTGCCCAGTGCCGCTTAAAAGTGGAACGCGCCATACCCATGATTTCTGCGGCTTCACGCTCCGAATGGTGCATCATCAGCTCACAGATGCGTTTGCCTTCCGGGTCAAGACGGTCGAGTTCGTCATACAGCGCCTTGAGCAGTTCTTCGTCCATAAGGATGGAATCCGCAGTCGGCGCATTGTCCGCCAGCGTGTCGCCGAGGGTCAGATCGTCATCCTCGCCACCGATGGCCGTGTCGATAGAGACCTTCTTCCCGGCAGCGTAAAACGGGCAGCCGGGGCAAACACCGTCGCACTTCCAGATTTGAGTCTTGATGCAGCGGCACTCGCCGTTCTTTTGAGCGTGATACCTGGTGTTCCAGATTGGGCGGTAGTACGCCCGGTAAACTTCCTCGCTGACCTCGATGGCTTGTCCATCAACAGGGATAAAGAATTTCTTTGCTTCGTTTGACATAAAAATTTCCTCCGTTCGATTTGCATGGAACGGAGGAAACTCTTATGGTCAGCTGCAAAATGGGTATAGAAATCCAACCACAGTCCCGACGGAGATTTCTCCGTTCCGGTCTGCAGCTTCCTTATCCAGTAGGCAGCTGTTCGTATTAACTTGTCCCGTCAAGCGGCACTGGATCGTCCGGGGCCAGCGGACGTATCGTTTGAAGGCGTGAGATTTAACTCACATGTACTATTTTATTGAAAATCTGTATTTTCACGAGGAAGTCGCACTTCCGATCCAAGTGGCCGAAAAGCCTGTAAAAGGGCAAAAAAATAAGGCCCTCATGTCTCGAAAGACATAAGAGCCTTGATAAATCAGGATTCTATACCGGAAGTGCGACTTCCGATTTATTTTTAAGAAGCGGTCATTTTGTTCCCGTTTTTAGGTAATTGCTGTGGAATACCGGCATCCCGCAGCTTTTCGTTCCACATAAAGATGTTTTCCATGTGGTGATTATCAATCAAGTACCGATAAACGAGGAACTCTTCGGAGGCGGTCATAATGTTATATCCGGCCTTTGCAATCAGGTCATAAGAGAAAGATGGATGTAGGTTAAGACCTATACAGAGTGCAAGCACACTCTGCAAAGTAGGTTTGGCATCCTTCTTATTCCGATAATCCTGAAGCATTCGTGAGCTGATGCCAGTGCGTTCTTCCAACTTTTCGTTGGTATATTTACGACGTTTAATGTGATAATCGAGGGTGCCGCAGAATGAGGATGGTACTTCAGCCAGAATATCTGATATCCGCTTTGCCTCTGCTGCGATAGTGGCCATTTCACGGGCACGCTTTTGGACATCCTCATTTTTGCCTTCTCTCGGATTGAATTTTGCTTCCACAAAACTCTTTGAATCGGCATCACGGCAGAGAAAACAGATCCGATAAAAAGAGTCATCATAGTGACTACTGACTCTCGTGGTACGGTCGAATAGCAAGCAACACTCGTCGACATGTTCTAATGCGTACTCGGTAAGAGCCGGTTCTGTGTCCTCAATAATACTTACATACTTTGGATCATTGATAACAAACAGCCCACCGGCATGAATAAAGCGCCCCGCTTTGAAATCATCGGAAAGGTCCTGATTAAAAAGGGATTCAACGATAATGTTGTTGCGGTCAATTATAAAAGTCTGCCCTTTTTTCAGACTGCCTTTTTGGAAGGAGAACGGAGGGTAGTTCTTACCGTCAACAAAGTTGAACACACCTACGGCCTGTTCAAAGCCGAGTTCAACTGCACGGATCTTTGCGGCAGTTGTAGATACCTTGAAAAAGTCGGCGAACTCACTGATTGCAAGTTCCATAATGTATCCGTTCCGAAGATGACCTTGGAATGAACTGCGAAGTCTGTTTAGGATTTCGGATAGTTTGGCTTTACCGGTTTTTGCAGGAATTAAAATTTTGGGAGTCAGCGCATTTGCCTGCCACTCCATCCATGATAACTCATCTTCGAGCTGGTTGGGCTTCTTCTTATATTCTTCAACAACGGCGCAGGAGATCGCTTGGATGTCAGGATTTAGGAGTTTTTGAAGTTCGAAGAACTTATAGTGCTTATCCCAATGGACGCACTCATGGATTACGGTGTTATTGACAGAACCGATATTCCTCATAAAGAAAACATCGGGGTTAACAAGTACAGTTCCGGGGCTGATGGGCTTCTCTACTATTTCCGTGCATGCTTTATTCCCATATACTTCGACATTTGCATCATTGAAATATGTACGGCCAAAGATGCCACCCGGCAATGGTGCATGATAAACAGTTAGACCCATTTGCTCAACAATCTCCTTGATGGGAAGTGGCATTGGCTCCTTTAAGGCTCGTGGGCAGTATCTTTCGAGGAATTTTTCTGCATGCTTATCGAGATCTTTTGCGTAGATATACGGAACTAAATACTTGGTCAGTGCATCTTCTGCTCGGAACAGTTCTCTTGAGTATTCGGATGCATGTCCTATGTTAACATGCTTAAGACCGTTCTTTAGAGTTGCGGCGAAAGGAATTGACAGCCAACACTCAGTTGAATCGCTTTCATAATCGCGACGGCCACGTCCGGAAATTTCAACTTCAGCACGAATAGTGATCTTGCATTCAATTCTATTAATATCCGACTCATGGTAATTGATGCCCATGATTTGAAAGTCGCTCAATTCCACATAGGAAGGGTCTGGGACAACAGAAGTCGACAAATCCAAGCGACCTTTGTTGTTAAAGAGGTATGATTTTATTTTGCTGAAAATCTGGTTATAGTACACGTCCTCAAGATAGGCCGCAAACGTATCATACTTCTTGGACAAGACACACCCTCCTAACCGGAAATAGATTGGACTTATGTATTATACCACAACTACGATGAAATTTCAACCATAATCAGTGTAAATTCGAGCGTTTTCAGAGAAAACCTCTTGTGTTTTGTACACTTTCGTGATATAATATCTTAGTCGAACTCTGAAACAGGCTTTTTAGATTTAAGGAAGGGATACCGCGATGGAAGTAAGTTACAAAAAACTATGGAAGCTGCTTATAGACAAAGATATGAAAAAGAAGGATTTACTTGCTACGGCGGGTATCAGCTGGGCCTCTGTCACGAAACTATCTAAGGGGGAAACTGTGAGCATGGAAGTCCTAATGAAAATCTGTAAGGCATTAGACTGCAACATCGGAGATATTATGGATCTTATTCCGGAGGAGGAAGTAAATAGTGAGCAGCAGTGATGAGATAATAGGTCACGCTAATCCGCATACGATTAAGAAGTTTGAACTAATCGAAAAGTATGTAGAGGCATGGGCACATAAGCTACTTCAGAATCAATACTGCTCCGGGCTTGTATTCATTGATTGCATGTCAAACAGCGGAGAATACGTTGACGACGATGGTAAGCAGGTTTTTGGCACGCCTGTTCGTGTTGCAAAGTACCTCCGCAACGTTGCTGGACAGTACCCATATAAACGGATTGACCTGTTTTTTAGCGATCTTTGTGCTGCCAGAACAGAACATCTAAAAGGGCTAATGCCGAACGAAAGCCGCAACTTTCATATTCACATTACGACCGAGGACGGGAATGAACTGGCCAAGCGATTAGGGCAAACAATGTCCAACAATAAGCACTACCTTCTCGTTTACGACCCGTTTGAAGCCACTATTGATTGGAACGCAATCATACCATTTATAAACAATTGGAGTGAAGTGATCCTTAACCATATGGTCTCCGATTCTATGAGAGCCGTGAAAATGGTTAAGAAGGATGCGGCGAGAAGTAAATATGAGCAGACCTACCTAACAGACTTGGAAAACCTTATTCCTTATGGGAGTGATAAGACTGCTTATGAAAAGCGCGTCGAGGAGATTATCAAGGCTCTTCACCGGAACAAATCCCGGCAGTATTATATAGCTGCTTTTCCGTTTTTCAACGAAAAGAATGCCATTGTGTATAACTTGATTCATTGCACGAGCAATATTAAAGGGTTCAAGTTGTACAAGCAGTCTGCTTGGCAGACATTTGGAGGAAAGTCATCAACAAAAAACACTCACGGGAACGAGAATCAGATTATGCTCGATTTTGAGGGAAACGGATTCTTGAAAACAATGACTGATGAGTTCTGTTATTACATAAAAGATATTGCGGAATATCTCCAATGTCGCTTTGATGGGCAGACAAATGTCGCATTTGATGATCTCTGGGCTGTCCTTGATGAACACCCAATATTCCCGTCGGACGGGTTCAGAAATGATATAAAGAAAGAACTAAAGCAAAACTATAACGCAGTGGTTTCACGCGGAAGGATTAGCTTTGTACATAGAGGAATTACAGAATGAAAAAGGTCAAAGGATACATCGAAAGAAAAACCATGCTCTACAAGACAGGTGTAGAGTATGGGGACTATACGATGAACCATATTCAAGGCTGCTCTCATGGCTGTAAATATCCGTGCTACGCTTTTATGATGAAGAAACGCTTCGGGCAGGTGAAGTCCTATGATGAGTGGTTGGAGCCTTATCTGGTGTCGAACACACTCGAACTTCTGGACAAAGAAATTCCTCGATTAAAAGATAAAATCAAATCTGTACAGCTGTGTTTTTCAACGGACCCGTTTATGTATGAGTATCCCGAAATACAGAAGATGAGTTTGGAGTCGATCAAGAAGCTCAACGGTGCCGGGATTAAGTGCACTGTTCTCACAAAGGGCATTTTGCCGATTGAGCTGGCAGAGCTCTCAAAAGAAAACGAGTATGGTGTTACGCTGATTACTACAAATGAAGCGTTCAGAAAATGCATGGAGCCGGGGTCTGCGCCGTGGGAAAGGCGGCTTGCAGCACTGAGAGATTTACATGATGCTGGATGCAAAACATGGGTGAGTATCGAGCCGTTCCCGACACCAAACATTGTCAGGCAAGACTTGCAGGTGTTGCTGGAGGAAGTGAACTTCGTTGACAGGATTATATTCGGTCGGATGAATTACAACACCGAAGTTACTGCTTTTGCCCAATACAAGCAGTTCTTCAACGAAAAGGCTGCGGAGGTAATAAAGTTTTGTACTGAGCATGGTATCAGCTACCACATCAAGGAAGGAACAATAACTGGTTAGATATTATTAAACCGATAACCTGCTTTGAATTAGCAAGTTACATCTCTTTAGTGTCCAGTGAACAGCATTTATGCAAGGTTTAGAAAATGTGTAGGAGGAGCCATCACATGATAAGATTTAGAAATCCTGGAACGCAGTACTCAACGCAGGTTCAGGTGATAAAACAACTATATAGTGCTTTACGAGACCAAGCTTTTTTTACTCTTGAGGATATGGCTATCGTAATTGCACAAGGTCGGCTTATGACAGCCTATGGTTACGCCGGTGATGATGCTCTTCGGTTAAGTCATACAGATCAGGAAAGTATGAACTCTGCTTTGATGAACGCAAAAATGTATGCTGAGGTTTTTCGTATGCTTGGATGGGTAACCCCTTACAGCGAAAAGGCCTCGTATCCTTTGGTGTTTACATATATTGGTGTTCATGTGGCTTTATCAACCGGAGACTGCTCTAAACTTTACGAGCAGTGCGTTCTTGGTATTAACAATCCTACACAGTTGACAGATAAAATGCGCTATGATGAAAAAGTGCGCTTTTTCAAATGTGCCTTGCGTTCTTTTATTGACTTGGATGGCATTATGTACAAGCACGAATTGTGTCTTGGTCCGATGAGTATCAACGATGAGGATGAGAACGCATATAGAAGAATGATTCAGTATATTAAGTCATTACGCGGTGATTACAAACGCCTCAAAACGGCATTTGCGGATTTGGCTACAAGTCTCGGAATGAAACCCACCCCTGTTGATAATTGCACAAGGCTTCCCATTGCCTTTATGAAAAGCTGCAATTGGGTGGAATCCGTACAAAATAAGTCATTGTATGGAAAATCCATGTCATGTTTGCAAATCACGAGACACGGAATCGAAATCTATGAAAGTATTAAAGATATGTATGACATGCGCCTTGATAAGTATGTCAGCCTGGATTCGCACATGCAACGTTCCATGATTAGGTTGGGTACATACTCTATGCTTCTCAGAGCAGGTTATGATATGTCTGGAGTTAAAGAGACAATGGATGCTGATGCTGCACAGTGTGAAACTGTTCTTGGCGGTAAAGCATTATTGTTCTCACCATCGCAAACAATTCGCCGTACCCAAGTTGAAGATGTTCTTGGCTTTAAAATGGGGAGTGGCATCGAGTCTCAACATCACATTGAAACTTTCGATAGTGCGGTAGAAGATAGAGATCTGCTGAATACTACTCAGGTATGGAAGCTGAGTATTCCAGAAGATGCTGCTACGGAAATGCTAACTTCCCCAGAAGATTCGGATTTCCTACATCGCGTCAATCAGATGGTCGAGGACGGAAAGAGCAGCCGTGCAATTGTAAATGATCTATTCGATTATTACATTGACGCAACACAAACGACATTCTATCCTCTGATAGCCACTCTGTTCAAAATCATGGGATTTGATTGCTCTTTTTCCAGACCTGGAGATAATGGTGCTCGATGGGATGCAATTATTGATGACCCAGAGAGAAGTATTCCCATCGAGATTAAATCGCCGACTGAAGAACAACATCTTTCCATTAAAGCGATACGACAGGCTTTGGAAAACAAAATTATTCTCTTGTCGCGCAAAACACACATCACTTTGCCTGATGTTACTACATTGGCTGTAGGGTACTATATGCCAAATGAACGCGCCGAGGTAACCCGCCTCATCGCTGACTTTAAGGAGACATATGGATACAGAATTGGAGTGATTGATTTGAAGTCGTTGCTCTCGCTCGCAGTGAGCGTTCTCGTTGATGGAAGAGGCTTTGATAAAGAAAAACTATACACATTGGAGGGATTGGTCAATGCGAGTATTTAAGGAAAGAACGAACAGGCAATCTCTCTCCATCCTTAAGGAGATACCTTTTTCGATAGAAATACATCAGGGGATTCCTGGAACGGCACATTTCAGAAATGGCGATGAATGCCATATTGGATGCATCAGCTGCACAAACCCCAGATGTATGTATTTTTCCGATGACGAGATTGAATGCGACCGCGTTGAGGGATTTCCAAATGATAAATCTATTAACACTTGCCCTGTTGAAGCACTTTCATGGGATAATTCTTCAGCAACACCTGTAATCGATTCAAAGAAATGCATAAATTGTGGTGTTTGCGTTAGTCGCTGTCCCGTAGGTGCATTGTTCTTTTCAGATAAAGGCAGATTGGAGATAAACAAAGTCTCTACAGAGTATGTCGAAAGTAGAAGAACAGATACGACAACACAGGCTGTCCATCTACATCAGATTGAACAGTTAGTAAGAACACCTCGTGCGGGTGTATCCCTCAACGCATCTGACCAATTATTTGAGTCGATTTACGACAAACTGTTCCGCTTAAAAAGTAATTATCACAATGCCGTCGGCCGGAGCTTATTGATTGCTTTGGGATGTAAATGTTCAATGCGAAGGATTGGCGATGTTTATACTCGTATGGATGCAATTTATTCTTCTTCAGCTGGTTCATTCGGTGCTGTTGAAATAGAATTTGGAAAAGACACGCTCGATGCTTCCAGAGGAATCCTGGATGATATTGCGGTTCTTAACACGCGATATGGAGTACATAAACACGACAATAAAGCCCTTGTAATCTGTCTGCAATTACCAAATGCACGACAGGGATATTGGCAGGTCGTAAGAGATGTAAAAAATGTTGAAGGAATCAAAATCGGAACCATAACCGTTGGGGCTTTAATGTTCCTTTTGTGGAATGGATGTATTTTTGAACCAGAAGATGATCGATACTATATCGACTATGACAATATGGACTTAAGGCGTATTCTTTGCATCCAGGTTGACTGCGATGATATCCCCCTGAGCGATAAGGAGCTTGGAATTGCGGAGCCTATGAAATAAGAATTAGAATGAAAAGTGTTGAATAGTCTTGACAAGTTTTGAACTGCGTGGTATAATATAAAGTGGTGTTACTATGCAGAAAGGCGGAACGATAATATGTCCGAAAATATAGTTGGAACTAAACAAGCAGCTGAAATACTCGGAGTAAGTATTTCAACTATTTACAGAATGGTTGAACAAGGTATTCTCCTACCATCAAAAACGCCTGGTGGGCAGAGACGTTTCCCCGTAAGTCAGCTGGAAGAATACAAGGAGAAGAGCCGTACTATCATTGCACCCCAAAACCCTTATCAAATGAAACCCGATACAGATTCGGAGGTGTTTGTTGAGGATATAAGAGATCAGTCATCACGAGTTAATTCTGAAGATGATGAAAATTCCGAATCAGTTGTTGATGATAAGCCGGTAGATCCTCGGAATACCCTAAACGACCTAAATGGTTCCCAATGGCTTCCTGAAACAAAAAGTTTCTTTTATCAGAAAGGACTCGGTGCAAAACACCCCCATGCGCAAATCGAACGTCAGCATCCTGCGCCGTTTTCTTTTCAGGATATTTCTCATCTTATAACTTTTTTTACCAAAAAAGGCATGATGGTACTCGATCCCTTTGGTGGAGTAGGCTCTACCGCAAAAGCATGTGAGCTTGAGGGTCGGGTTTGTACAAGCATTGAACTGCAAGAAAAATGGCATGATTTGGCGATTGAACGATTGGAAACAGAGGTTGGCGAGGGAGCATCAAGGAAGCACATTTTTATTCTTGGAGATACACGCGAGGAACTGAAGAAATTGGGTACCTGCTCATTTGATTTTATGGTTACAAGTCCCCCTTATTGGTCGATTCTGAACAAGAAAGCCGATTATAAGGTAAAAAAAGAGCGTTTGGCCAACAATCTTGCTACAAACTACTCAGATAATGACGAGGACGACCTTGCAAACATCAAAAACTATGAGGAGTTTCTTCGCATTCTCGTTGATGATGTATTTCTTGAATGTGGGAGAATTCTGCGACCAAAAAAGTATATGTGCTTAATTGTTTCTGATTTCAGAAACAAATCTGAATTTATAAGTTTCCACAGTGATTTGATTCAGGCACTAAATAAAAGGACGACTTCGGACGGCTATAAGATCACGCTGCAAGGAGTCAAAGTTCTCCTTCAAAACCATAAAACTCTCTTGCCATACGGCTATCCTTTTGCCTATGTGGAAAACATACACCATCAGTACATACTGATTTTCAGAAAGGACAAAAAGTGATGGCAGAGAAATACGCTGGATTAATCTGTGGGGACTCAGACGTTCTCCTTCAAAATATGCTGGATGCAGGAATAAAAGTCGATCTCGTGCTGACTGATCCACCTTATAACCTCAATAAGGACTTTGGAAACAACAGTGACAAACTTTCGTTGGAGGAATTCCTGACGATTTCAAAAAAACGCATTGAATTATGCCGTGACCTGCTTGTCCCAAACGGAAGTATCATATGGTTCGGTATTCATCACTATATCGGTTTTATTCAATCCATCATGTATGAGGTGGGGCTGAATTATCGGCGAATGAATATTTGGTACTATGAAAACGGCTTTAGTAGGCTTACTACAGCTCCGCTTACGCAATATGAGCCGTTTCTCTGGTTTTCAAAATCATCCAAGAAATGGGTTTATAATGTTGACGATGTTCGGATTCCCTACAAAAGTGCAGCGCGCCTGAAAAATCCTGTCTATTACAAAAACTCAAAGGGAGAACGAGTAAAGTGGGAACCGAATCCGCTCGGAGCTATGCGTGGAGATGTCTGGGCATTTCCCACACTTGCAGGAAAGCTGTTTCAAGATGAAAAAACGCCTCATCCTACTCAAAAACCAGAAGCTTTAATTACTGAAATCATCAAGGCGTTTTGCCCTAAGAATTCAGAGGGGTTCTATGAAGGAACAATATTAGATCCATTTCATGGCTCTGGCACATTGGGGGTGTGCTGTGAGAAGTTAAACAAACAAGGTCACAAAATTAAGTGGATAGGAATTGAACTTGAAAAGCGGTGGTGCTCTGTCGCCCAGGAACGCCTCGAAAAAATATAGTCTTTGTTGCGGCTCGTTGAATAAAAAATAGTACTTTTTAATTATCCCTATACCTTTTAACGGTGGGTAAACCTTTTAATGAAAGGTCAGTGCCGTGTGCATTTGGTATCAAAATAGGTCTTTACTTTCATATAAAGACACCATTGAAATCTGAGCCCTTAAGTTCGGAGTCAATGGTGTTTTTATTATAAAATCCAGTATTTATGCGGCTTTTCGAGGTCGCATTTTCTTTTTGTCAGTCGGACTAAAAAACGAATAACTCGGATTTGGCAATCCGGAAAATTAAAAACAAACCTTTTTGAACCCTTTAGTCTGTCTGCACGTGTCTCAGAAATCCTTCAGTTTCAAGGCATATTCTTCTTCTTTCTGTTCGGGAGTCTTGTATTGCAATTTCTTGTGCGGGCGTTTGGTATTATAGAAAATCATGTACTTGTCCACCGCACTTCGAAAGTCTGATTCCGAGCGATACTTGGTGCGATATAACTCCTCCCGTTTCATAGAAGCAAAGAACGATTCCATTACGGAATTGTCATACGGCACGTGCGCACGCGAAAAAGAGTGCGTGATGTGCAGTGACCGCATATAGTCGTTCATCGCTTTGGAACGGTAGTTACCGCTACGATCGGTGTGGAAGATCAAACTTGAATCCGGTTGGCGTGCTTTATAGGCAATCTGAAAAGTCGACTTCACAAGTTGCGTGCTGTTGGTCTTTCCAATTTTATAACTCACGACCATACGGGAGAACAGGTCGATAATCACGCAAATATAATAAGCGTTTTCGCCGTACTTAAAATAGGTAACATCACTAACCCACACTTCGTTCGGTTTGCACGTGTCAAACTCTTGGTTAAGGTGGTTTTTGTATTTGCGGCCTTCGTCCTCGTATAATTTCTTCGCCGACTGACGAATGCTGACTAACCCCATATCACGCATAAGCGTGCGCACCATTTCGTTGCTGACTTTGAATCCTTCACTTTTCATGACTGCCGCAATTTTAGCGGCACCGAAGATCTGATTGCTTTCGTCGTAAATCTCCTGTATGCGAAGCCGTAGTTCTTCCCGACGTTTCACATACCACGTGTTGTCTTTCTTGTTGCGGAGAACGTGGTTATAAAATGTTCCTCGGGGAATGTCAAACGCATCACAGATCACGTGCACGTTATATTTTCCGTAAAGCTGCTCGGCAGCATATAACCGTTGCCTCAAAGGTGCCTTGGGTGTGCAGGGCGCAGATTTAAGAATTTCAACAATGCTCTCCAAACGTGCGACTTTGTTTTCAAGCAAATGAAAATTGCGGATACTGACTGTCCTTCGGTTATCGGCTTCCTGTTCCTCGCGGTAAGCTCGTAACCAACCGTAAAATGTACTCTTGGGTATGCCGATGTCGGCGAGGATATGCGTCGACAGCTCACCGGATATAACACGGTCAATGACCGCTTGCTTTTCTTCTTGGGTGTATGTTCTCATATTTTCAACTCCTATATTGAATGCATTGAAACAATTTTACGACATTTTCTGTAGGAATTGAAAGAAATGTGGAAATATGATATAGTTAGAAAAACAATCATTTTTATTTGATAAAAAGATTCACGACTTTTTATTAATTATAAGACCAACGCCGGAAAAAACGTACTTAATGGGTGAAAGCGCTTTTAGGTCTGACAAGGGAGGTGAACAACATGGATGATCTGAGAATCATAGAACTCTACTTTGAACGGGATGAGCAGGCAATCAAGGAAACGGATGCAAAGTACGGCAAGCTCTGCCACAGTATTGCCTATAACATTCTGAACAATCACGAGGATTCGGAAGAATGTGTCAACGATACATACGTGGGAGTGTGGAATGCAATTCCGCCTACAAGACCGAGTAATTTTATGTCCTTTGTCTGTAAGATTGCGAGAAACCTGTCTCTGAAGCGGTTGGAGTTTATGAAGCGTGAAAAACGGTCAGCGGATGTAATGTTGTCCCTGGATGAACTGGAATCGGTACTGCCGGATGATCGGTATGCCCCCGACGTGAGTGACGAGGACGTAGGCAAACTGGTCAGCTACTTCCTGCGCACACAAAAGGAGGACGTGCGAAATGTCTTTATCCGGAAATATTTCTACTTCGATTCTATCGGAGAAATTGCAGAGCGCTTTGGGTTTACCAAAAGTAAGGTCAAAAATATGTTGTTCTACACCCGAAACAAACTAAGGGACTATCTCATTAAGGAGGGCGTTGAAATATGAAAATACCGAGATTTTCCAATGCCATCGGTAACCTCGATGAGGATCTTGTCGAGGCGGCAGCAGAATGCAAGAAAAAACAAAATCATTTGCTCAAATTGGGTTCAATAGCAGCCTGCTTTGCTGTGATCATTGTTGTAGGCGCGCTTGTTCTTCCATCGCTTTTAGGCGGCGAACCTACACCAGGAGGCACAAACGATAGGTATAAAGACATTAACATTATGGCAGGCGAATCAGGAATTGTATGGCCATGGGAATATCAAACCGTTTTTGAGAAATACACTGAAGTAACAATTGACGGTATTGTATACCGAAGTCACGGTCGCCTTGTGTCTGAAGAACTCCTTGGCGATTTGATTGGAACATATACCGTATTGGGCATTGACGAAATTGAAGGAGATAGATACACTGAAAAATTTGAAGTGTATCAGTTAAAATATGCTGATAAGAGCCAGCTTGTCGCCGTGAGGATGGAAGGTAGTTGTTATACCTTCAAGAGGGATAATTATGAACCTCCGCACACGCTCGGTGAGCTCTTCAAGCTGGTAGACCTCCCAAAAGCAATTGAATTGAAGCGGTTCTCTGTAAACGGCGACAGTCCGAACAAAAAACACTATACACTGAGCAATGATGACTATGTATGGGAAGTTCTTGCCGGATGCGAAAATGCACCATTTGTTGAGGATGAGAAATGGGTTGCACATGATAGAGAGTATTACAGTTTTACGATCACATCTGAAACTCTCGGCGTATATAAAGTTGCCATGTATGTTACTGTAGATGGCTATCTGTGGACAAACGCTTTTAATTACCAATACCTCTTCAATATCGGAGAAGATGCAGCCAGTAAGATTATCAAATATGCAAAAGAGAATTCCACCGAAGCAGAGTATGAGCCGTATCAGAATACCATTATCGGTAAGATTACGGAGATAACCGATGAGTATATTCTGTTAGACGATTCCATTCTCTGCGCCAATCCCGATGACGGAATCACGTACAAAATCCTTCTGAATGATCTGCGCATCTCCCGTTATGCAGAAAGCGGAGCTATCCGAGTGGGAGAAAATGTTCAGATAACATACGAAGGCGAAATTGACGAATCGAATACCATTGACAGTGCCATTTCCGCATCTGACGTGGTAATCTCCGGCGGGGATGTTCTTATTCCCGAATAATAAAATAAAAGTCGCATATATGATTAACCGAATATAAGTTTTTGCGAGAGTTCGAAGTCATACGCAAAACTGCCGAAAATATCTTTTTCGTAGCCCATAGACATAAATCCACCGTAATTTTGATAGAATTACGGTGGATTTTTTATTGTCCAAAAACCGCTTGAAATAAGACTTTTCAGCTATTCAGCCATATAATAAACCCCGTCACAGAGTGTTTCTGTGACGGGGTTTTGTGCGTTTTATATTCTGTATTTTTCTTAATGTTTAAAAATCAATAAATGTCTTTGTGCAAAGTCGCTTTAATTCAGCCCTGCCAGCATAATACTATGCGGCTTCACGGCAAATGCGCCTTTAGTCCGATAAAGCGGCTGAGCGTCCGCCTTTTTGCTGTCTGCGTAAATTTCCGCAGAGCGACCCGGATCGTATTTCAGCACCGTTTCTACCGGATTTATCACCAGTATCAGCCTATCGCCGTAATGCACCGCCAATGCACCGCAGCCGAGATCTTCATATTCCAAACGACTGCGAATATCGTGCGCAGTACGCAGTCTGAATTCCGGAAAGCGCTTTCGTATTGCGATAAGTCCACGGTAGTATTCCATAACACTACGATGAATGGTCACATCGTTCCACTTAATGCTGTTCACGCTGTCGGGAGAATTGTAGCTGTCGTGAACAAATCCTCCATCAGGCGACGGTTTACTGCGCAGTATCTCCTGCCCTGCCTGCATGAAAGGAATTCCCTGTGAAAGAAACACAAGAGCAGCCGCCAGCTTATCTACCGATACACGCTCCTGCCCCGAAGCCTCCGGCATAGAAATTCTCAGCTTGTCAAAGAGAGTGAGATTATCGTGCGCCTCAACATAGTTCACGACCTGCTGAGGAGTATCCGTCCAGCATTCAGAACGTTTTCTCTGCACATCCATACGGTAGATTCCGCCGGATATTACCGACTTCATCATCTCCGACAGCTCCGATGCGTTCCCGTTTACATAACCGCACTCCTCGTCCTCAAATACGGAGCCTTTCACTCCGTCACGGAAATCGTCCGAAAACATAGCGTACTGCGGCAGCTTTACCGCATTCTTTTTCATCGCACGAAGTCTCTCGGGCAACGGGCTTTTTCCCCCTGTCCAGCCTTCGCCGTAAAGTATTATGGAAGGATTTATCCTGCGTAGCTTCTCAGCTGCGGTATTCAGCGTATGAATATCAAGCAGACCCATAAGGTCGAAACGGAATCCGTCCAGCTTGTATTCCTTTGCCAGATAGCAAAGGCTGTCCACGATGAATCGGCTCGCCATAGCACGTTCGCTCGCAAATTCGTTTCCGCACGCAGAACCGTTCGAAAGACTTCCGTCCTTGTTATGACGGTAGTAGTATCCGGGAAAGGTCTTTGCAAACGGGGAATCTTCCGTGCTGTAGGTGTGGTTGTAAACCACATCCATTATCACACCCATCCCTTTTTGATGTACTGCGTGGATAAGCTCCTTGAACTGTCTTACCCTGTCGGTGCCGTTGTTTGGATCAGTAGTGTAGCTTCCCTCGGGAATGTTGTAGTTGAGCGGATCGTATCCCCAGTTGAAGCCTGCCTCGGGGTCGTTCTCGTCTATCGTCTGGGAGTCAAACACCGGAAGCAGATGAATATGCGTAACACCAAGTGAAGCAATGTAGTCAAGTCCGACAGTGTCACTGAAGCCGTTCGTCACCCTGTTCTCGCAGAATGCGCCGAACTTTCCTCGAAGGCGGAAATTTGCACTTTTATCGGAGGAGAAATCACGGACATGAAGCTCATATATCACTGCGTCCGTGTAGCTTTCAAGTGTAACAGGACGGTCGCTGTCCCAGCCGGCAGGATCTGTACGCATCAGATCGACCACCATTCCCCTGATGCCGTTTGCACCGGCTGAGCGTGCGTAAATATCTATCGTTTCACGGGTTGAGCCGTCAAAGGTGAATTCATAGGTATAGTACATCCCGTGCAGGTCGCCGGGTACGGTAACCTCCCATACGCCTTTGTCCCTGCTCATTTCAGTAACGGAATGCGGAAGATTTGCCTTTGCGCTGAGAAACAGCTTCAGCACGGCTCTCTGTGCCGTCGGGCTCCACACTCTGAACGTAGTCTGAGCCTCAGAATAAAGTGCGCCAAGCTCCCCGTCATACGCATATTCCTTGTCGATAAGGTCAAAATCAGGCATTATATCCATAATTGCCTCCGTAGTTATTTTCCGGTAAGAAATGCAATGCTGTACGCAGGCATTTTAAGGCCGCCGTCAAGCAGAACCTCCTCTGCTGAATCAACAGTCAGATATCCCCGTATCTGCATTTCGGAAAGTCCGTCAAGTTCCGTGATCTCTTTGCTTTCATCGGAGTAGTTATAAACAATCACAATACTGTCGCCGTCAAATGTGCGGCGCACCGCCGCAATATCCTGTCCCGGCACTGTCAGCACTTCGGTCGTACCTCTTGCAATGCAGGGGTTTTCGTTGCGTATCCTGAGCGCACGCTTGTAGTAATTCAGTATGGAATTTTCGTCTGCAAGCTGTGTCTGCACATCGGCAAAACGGTTTTCCTGCCGCTCCATATCAGGCGGTCCGTATGTAAGTCCCGTACCCTCGCTGTCCCATATCATCGGGGCACGCTTATTCTCGTCACGTCCGCTTCCGGAAAGGCCTATCTCGTCACCGTAATACACGAAAGGCGAACCGGACATTGTGAGCAGTAATCCTGCCGCCGCCTTTATTTTCGTTTCGTTATATCCGAGTATGCCTGCGCCACGGTTGGTATCGTGATTTCCTATGAACGGTGCGTCGATTGCGGTATCGCTGTAGGAAGCCAGCTTCTGCTCGACAGTCACCATTGCCTGTGCAAAGGATTTAACCGAGTTATCAGCACCCTTACCATTGATTGTCTTGGCGATTTTTCCGCTTTCCTGTGCCATAGTGAAGCCGAATACGCTGTCAATCCCGGAGCTGTAGTATTTAGTATAGTTTGTGAAGCTCTCCCACACCTCTCCGACAACGTAGCTTTTCGGGTCAACCGTCTTGCAGTGCTTCATAAATTGATTCAGCACCTCGATATTCTTTTCGGGGTTGCCGCTGAAATACTCCTTGACAGCGTCCAGACGGAATCCGCCTGCACCCTTTTCCAGCCAGAAGTCAGCTATCTTCTCAAACTCACTGCGCACCGCAGAATTATCAAGATTCAGCTCCGGCATCTGCTCTGAGAAAACCGCCTGATACCACCGGTTCGAGCCTATTCTGTACCAGGAGTTCGTTCCGACAGGCTTCTCGTCCGTAAAATAATAATAGTCGATGTATTTATCGTGCACAGGGCAGATATTATCGTTAAGGCAGGGCTTGTCTTTAGCCTCACCGCACGGATCGCTGCGCAGGCTCTTTGAAGCGTGCTTGAACCACTCGTGCTCGTTGGAGCTGTGATTCATCACAAGGTCTATCAACAGCTTTATTCCACGCTTTTCACACTCTGCGGCAAGCTCCTCAAAATCCTGCATCGTGCCGTACTGCTCATCAACGGCATAATAATCCTTTACGCTGTACTTATGGTATGAATCAGACGGCATTATAGGCGAAAGCCATATACCGTTGAAACCCATATCCTGAATATAGTCCAGTCGGGATGTGACTCCGGCAAGGTCGCCTATGCCGTCACCGTTGCTGTCGCAGAACGAATAAACGAACACTTGGTAGTAATTGCGGTAGTTATCGTCTATCACATTCAGCTCGTGTTCGTAACGGTATGACGGAGCCTGCGGCTGCGAGCTTTCCGACATAGTTTCCTCCGGGGTACTGCACCCGGATAAAAGAATAGCCGCCACCGTAACAGCGGCTGCGGCTGAAAGTAAAAATCTTGTATTTTTCATTTGTCTTCCTCGGGCAAAATTCTCTTGGCTATCAATTTCACGGATTCTCTCTCAATGAGTTCGGGACGAAGGCTGACCGCTTCTATCGAGATACCGCTGTTCATCTGCTGAAGCATTACGAATGCGGTCTTTCCGATATGTATTCGGTTCTGATACATCGTTGTAATACGGGGTTGCGAATATTCTGACACGGGGAGGTTATCGTAGCCTGTCACGCTTATATCCGTAGGTACGACATAACCCGCCTTTTCAAGTTCCTGCACTGCAGAGCAAGCTAACAGGTCGCTGATACAAACCACTGCTGTGACTCCTGTCTGAGCAATCGGAAGAATCCTCTTTCGTGTACCCTTCGCAGAGAAATGTCCGTATCTGACAGCGTCTTTATTCTCCTCAAGCCCAAGCTCTTTTAGTGCGTCGGAATACGCCTGATAGCGTTCCTGCGTGACGATACTGTCCTCCTCGCCGCCTAAAAATCCGATCCTGTCATGACCTCTCATCCAGAGATACTGCACCATCTGCCGAATTCCCTCTGCACTGTCGCATCCGACACGAGCCGCCAGCTGATAATCAACATTGTTATCAAGTATAACCAGCGGTATATTCAGACTGCGTATATGCTCAATGAACACATGGTGCGGCTTGAAGCCGAGGAAAACCGCTCCCTCGCAGTTTCCCCCCGACACGATAGAATAGTAGTTGCCGCTTTTCAGTTCGGCATTGCTTATCGCAGTGATGTTTACTCCGATACCGTGTTCCGCAGCGGCGGCCTGTAATCCGAGAATGATCTCATAGCCGAACTGATCCACCTTGTCATAATGGATGCTTCCGTAGATAAAGACAACTATCGACTTAGTATATGAAACGTGCTTTGCCTTTACCTGATACCCCATCTCGCCGGCGCAGGCAAGCACACGCTCACGGGTCTTTTCGCTGATGTCGGTAGCACCTGAGATGGCCTTCGAAACTGTACTCTTTGCCATACCGAGCCTGTCGGCAATATCCTGGATAGTTACGTTCTTGACTGCCATAAGATCCCCCCCGGAAAAGTGATTTTGCTTTATAATAGATATTAGCCCTTTACCGCACCGCCGGTAACACCGCTGACATAGTACTTCTGCATAACTATGAACAGCGCACCGATAGGAATGGATACCAGCACTGCCGCCGCAGCGAACTGCGTATAGTAGGTACCGATGAACTCACGCTCAAGCATCTTGAACATACCTAGCGCAACAGTATAGCTGTCGTAGTTTGCACCGCAGATCATACTCGGGAATATGTAGTCGACCCAGGGAGCCATGAATGTAGTGAGCACCGTGTATACGATGATAGGCTTTGAAAGCGGGATAGTGATGCGGAAGAACACCTGTGATCTGGTTGCACCGTCAAGGTACGCAGATTCGTCAAGGGATTTCGGAATAGTATCGAAGAATCCCTTTGCGATGTAGTAGGTAAGTCCGGAACCGCAGATGTAAACCAGCGTCAGACAAACAAGCGGATTCTCAGTAAGGCCGAGACCCTTAAGGATATAATAGATAGCGACCATAGACATGAATCCCGGGAACATTCCGAGAATCAGTGCAATGTTCATCATAGGCTTACGCATCTTGAATCTCAGTCGGCTGAGAGCGTAGGACACCGCAAGCACAATGAACGTTGAGCCTATGCAGGATACCACCGCCACGATAAACGTGTTGATAAACCATTTTGTGAACTTGAACTGCTGATCCACCAAAATCAGCTTCGAGTAGTTATCAAGCGTGAAGCTCTTGGGCCAGAAGTAGCTTGTATATGAACCGGGCTCTGCACGAAATGACGTCAGGATTATCCACAAAAGCGGAAGTATCCACATCAGACCCAGTATCAGCAGCACAATCTGTATAACGATATTAATCGTGCGCTGTTTTCTGTGATAGGAGTAGGATTGTTTTCTTATCTCTCTCATTACTGGAACGCCTCCTCATTCTTATAGGATGCGGATCTGCGGAAGGTTATAAGCGAAAGCAGCGAGCAGATAATGAATACCAGAATACCTATCGTTGCGGCGTAGCTGTAATCCCTCGAGTTGACCGTCAGCTTATACAGCCAGGTAACGAGCAGATCGGTCTTTCCTGCCTGGTAGTAATCCAGTGTTGCCGGAGTACCGCCGGTAAGGAAGTAGATAACGTTGAAGTTGTTTATGTTGCCGACAAGCTGCGTAATAAGGTACGGTGTAGTAACGAACAGCACATACGGCATAGTTATCTTTCTGAACGTTACAAACGGAGAAGCACCGTCTATCCTTGCCGCCTCATACAGATCGTCGGGGATATTCATAAGGATACCCGAAACGATAAGCATCGTATACGGAATACCTATCCACAGGTTTACGGCTATGATCGTCATTCTCGCCCACATCGGATCGGTGAAGAACGGCAGCGGAGCCGAGATCCATCCAAGATCCTGAAGAAGTACGTTCACAGGACCCGCTTCAGCAAAAACATTCTTCATTACCAGCAGTGAAACGAACTGCGGTACTGCAATGGCGAGTACAAAAAGCGTTCTGTAGAATGACTTGAACTTGACGCCCTTCTTGTTGATGAGCATCGCTAGAATTATTCCAAAGAAGTAGTTAAGGAACGTTGCGAGAAATGCCCATACCAGTGTCCAGCCGAGTACCGGCCAGAAAGTGTTGCCGATAGTGGAATTGCTTCCGAGAATAGTTTTGAAGTTATCAAATTCTATCCAGGTGAACAGATTTGCAGGCACCTGATGATCCTTATCATAGTTGGTGAACGCCAGCGAGATCATATATACCAGCGGAACTATCGTGAATACCACGATGCCGGATACGGGAATGAAAAGAAGCGTCTTGTGGAACTGTCCGTCCAGAAGCGACTTCAAATCGTCCACTAAGCCCGGCAGCTTCTTGCCGGATTTTTTAATCTGCTGTGCGCTGTACGCCGACTTTATGTTATGTACCCACATGAATATGAATGCCAGAGTTACGAACAGTGCAAATATTCCGTAAAGGAGAATAAGCATTGAGTTGTCGCCGTTTTCACGCATTACATCAATGCCGAGCGTTTCATCGAAGTACCAGCCTCTCTGCACCGTACCGAGATTTCTGAGCCCTGCTATAAAGCCGAGTCCCGAGTCAATCATAAAGCCGATATACGCTACCTCTGCGGCAATGAATATCAGCCCCTTGATTATCTGACCTCGGAACAGGTTTCCTGCACCCATTATAATATATGAGAGCTTGGTGAGAGCGTCACCGTGAACAAATGTGCTTCCGAGCCAGCCAAGACCCCTGCCGATCATTTTTATAAAACGCCATACGGCGCCGGGCGCCCCGATCACGAAATTAGCGACGCCTTTTCCGATGGCTACAAAAAATTCTGCTATTTTAACAAGTATTTTCTTGTACCACGGAAGAGCGTAAAAATCAAGACTTGTCATTGCAGTTACCTCCTTGAGTAGTATTGAAGCTTTGTGCAGTTTCAATGCAGCCTTCCCGGAGGATCTGATCAACACATATAATAACCGGATAAAATTATGCAACCGATATTGTTCTGTGTCAAGTATTCAGGAAGCATTGAAACTGCATAAAGCACGTTCCGATTCTGTGGGCGGCTGTCACGCCGCCCACGAAGAAATGGAACCTGGAGAAACATATATACTTATTGGTGAATTACCTTAAATGCTTTTTTGTCAGCTGAGTGTTGCGAGAACTGCCTCAACATAAGCGTTCAGCTTATCCTGGAGATTGCTCTTTGTGCAGGTACCTGCGATAATTTCCTGACCGAAAGCCTCAGAGGGTGTCCAGTAGTTCTGGACCTGACCGATAGAAGTCTGAACGGTTGAGTACTTAGCCTGCTGTGCAAGAGCGCCTACAGCGATGTTGGAGTTCATAGTAGCTGAGTCGCTTGCAAGCTCAACGTTTGTGGGAGCGTATGAACGAACCTCGAATCTGGTCTTCTGGTTGTCCTTATTAGTGAGCCACTCAGCAAGAGCCATTGCGTCAAGCGGGTTCTTGGTTTCAGCGTTTACGCCCATGATCTTGAAGTTAGCCATACTGCCCATCTGAACGGTTTCGCCGTTTGAGAGTTTGAACTCGGGGAGCTTTGTAGCTGCGTAGTTATCGCCGAGAGATTTCTGGATTTCGCCTGCGTTCCATACACCGGAAACTGCAGCTGCTAAAGTGCCTTCTGCAAAGCCTGCCTTTACAAGCGAGTCATCAAAGTTGGCGCCGAACTTGGGGTTTGCTACCAGGTCGATGAGATATTCGCCTACCATATAGCCACGCTCGTTATTGAAATCGCACTTTGTGGGATCGGTTCCGTCATCACCGAACAGCTTGCAGCCTGCGCCGAAGAAGAAGCCTGCCTGATACCAGCCGTCATCTGTATTGAAAGCGAAGTTTGTTGTAACGCCGTCGATATTCTTCGACATAATGCCTTCGATAGACTTTACATCATCCTCTGTCAGCTTGGACTTGTCGTAGTACATAAAGTAGGTATCGGATACATAAGGATAGCCGTAAAGCTCGCCGTTTATCGAAGCCGCTGAAATAGAAGCTTCAGAATTTTCCGCAACGATCTGATCCTTATTCTTTGTTACTCTGTAGAGTGCGCCTGCGTTCACCAGTATAGCGGTCTGGTCCGAAGCGAAAGCGAATACGTCAGCCGCCGCCGAGATGTCCTTGTTAACTTCCTTCTGAGCGTCTGCCTCGCTGACAACGCCGTAGGTGAAGGTGTAGGTCTTTTCGGGATTTGCAGCCGCAAATTCGTCACACATCTTCTTGATCAGTTCCTGATCCTCCTGCGGACCCCATACCGTGAGGCTAACCTTCTCGCTGCCGGCGGTGGATTCGCTGCCGCCTGAAGAAGCTGTGCTGTTGCCTGCCGCAGAGCCGCTGTCTGTACTGCTTGTGCCGCTTGTGCCGCTTGTGCTGTTGCTTGAGCAGCCGGCCAGCATTACGCCTGCCATTGTCATAGAAGCTATCGCTGTCATGATCTTCCTGTACTTCATAATTAATTCCTCCTGAATATAATCACTTGCTTACTTTTATTGCATTTCGAAACTTTAGTCTTGTTTCGAAACAAAAATCCTAAAATCAAATGCAGGCTGTCTGTGCTACCCTGCAGATTCGGCTATGTTTCGAAATTTGATTACTTGGTTCGAAATTCTGGTTTAATTATAACAGATTATTTCTGTCTGTCAAGCGAATTTATACAATATTTTTTAAAAATTTAAAAAACAATTGTAAATTTGTCATAATAGCCAATTACCATCTGTCGCTTTTGTGGATAATGGCAACGTTTCCGGTGAAACGTTGTTACAATCCATATAACACGTTTCACTGCAAACGAAACCAAAAAAAGAATCCGATACAAAACTCGGTGAATTACACCTTGCCGATATGCCATATATCCTTCGCATATTCAGCGATGGTGCGGTCTGAGCTGAACTTACCCGCAGAGCAGATATTCAGCCAGCACTTCTTTGCGAACGCAAGTTCGTTGCTGTAGTCACGGTTTACTGCCAGCTTTGCCTTAACGTAGCTGTCAAGGTCGCCCAGAAGGTAGTAATGATCGGGAACGTGCCAGCTTGCGCCCTCCATAAGTGCGAAATAAAGTTCTCTGAACACGCCGCTTCCGCCGTCGGAAACGGTACCGTCAATAAGCGCAGATACCACACGTTTGATTTTCGGATTGCTCTCTGTAATGTCACGGGGAACGTAATGCGGCATAATCTTCTCCAGCTCCTCTACAGTCGCACCGAAGATATATTCGTTCTCTGCACCGGCTTCCTCGGCAATCTCAACGTTAGCGCCGTCCAGTGTGCCGAGCGTAACTGCGCCGTTGAGCATAAACTTCATATTGCCTGTACCTGACGCTTCTGTACCCGCCGTGGAGATCTGCTCGGAAATATCAGCCGCAGCCACCAGCTTCTCCGCATAGGAAACACGGTAATTGCTCACAAATACCACTCTCAGCAGATCCTTTGTATCCGGATCGGAGTTTACAAGCTTTGCTACCTCGTTAATAAACTTGATAATGCCTTTTGCACGGTAATATCCGGGTGCGGACTTTGCGCCGAAAATGAATGTAGTGGGGGTGAAATCTCTGAGATTACCGTCCTTGATCTCGTAGTAAAGATACAGTATCGAGAATGCGTTCAGAAGCTGACGCTTGTATTCGTGCAGACGCTTAATCTGAATATCAAAAACGGATTTCGGGTCGATTTCAATTCCCTCCGATTTCTTGATAAAGTCGGCAAGCTGCTGCTTCTTAGCGTGCTTTATATCTATAAAGCGGCGAAGCACACTCTCATCGTCCGCATACTTCTTAAGGCCGCTTAGCTTGTCAAGGTCGGTTACCCAGCTGTCATCACCGAGCAGTTCGGTAATGAGTGCGGAAAGCTCACGATTGCACAAAGCCAGCCATCTGCGCTGTGTGATGCCGTTGGTCTTGTTCTGAAATCTCTCGGGGTACAGCTCGTACCAGTCCTTCAGCACGGTAGTCTTTAACAGCTCTGTGTGTATAGCCGCAACGCCGTTCACATAGGAAGAACCGAATACCGCAATATTTGCCATATGCACGGTGCCGTTCTTTATAAGTCGCATAACCGCACGCTTATCCTGCGGAACATTCCTGCGGTGCATTTCGGATTCAAATGCCTCGTTGAGCATTATCATCACGCTGTACACTTCGGGGACTATTTGTTCGATAAGTCTGCTGTCCCACTTCTCAAGTGCTTCCTGCATGATGGTATGGTTGGTGTAGTTGAACACCTTCTTTGCCGCTTCGAAAGCCTTGTCAAACTTCCAGCCCTCGTCACGCATTACCACACGGATAAACTCCGGCAGAGCGATAACGGGATGAGTATCGTTCATCTGAATGCAATTGTAATCAGCAAAATTCTCCATTGTGCCGAAAATCGCCTTATGCTTTCTGATAAGATCGGCAACTGCGGCGGCGCTGAAGAAATATTCCTGCTTCAGTCTGAGTATCTTTCCTGCCTCTGTTTCGTCATTGGGATAAAGCACACGGGAAATGTCCTCGGCGGCACGCTTCTTTTCTCCGGCTTCGGTAAACTTACTGCGGTTGAACAGGTCAAAATCGAACTCATCGTCGGTTTCAGCCTGCCAGAGTCGCAGAGTGCCTACATTCTCAGTGCCGTATCCGATAACGGGATAGTCGTAGGGAACTGCGTTCACATCACCGTCAGCGAAGTGTATCACAACAGTTTCCTGCTCACGACGAACGCTCCACGGGTCGCCGTATCTCTGCCAATCGTCTGCGGTTTCGGTCTGGAATCCGTCCTTGATGCCCTGCTTGAACAGACCGTACTTATAGCGTATTCCGTAGCCGTCCAGAGGAAGATCAAGTGTAGCCGCACTGTCCAGGAAGCAAGCCGCAAGCCTGCCCAGACCGCCGTTACCGAGAGCGGCATCCTCGACCTCCTCGAATTCGGATATATCCACGCCGAGTGCTTTCAGTTCCTCGGCTGTGCTGTCAAGTATCCCAAGACACAGCAGGTTGTTGTATATTGCACGACCCACCAGAAACTCCATGGAGAGATAGCTTGCCTTGCGTGCTTTATCGTGTGCCGTACGGCTCTTGTCCCACACAGGAGAAAGCTCATCCATAACGAGTTTTGAAACTGCACAGTGCAGTTGATTTGCCGTCAGTTCCCTCGGCTGTGCGTGATACTCCTTCTCACAGAGGGAAACGAGCTTCTCCTTGAAATTTTCAATCTTCATATTATGCTCCTTTCATTATCGTTTTTTTCTTGATTTTTTAACGGGAGGTTTTCTGTTGCTTATTTCAGTCAGTCTGTCGAGGTACGCCGCACTCTGAGCGGTAAAGTCGCTCTCCAGTGTCCTCCAGCGCCAGTTATTTCCGATGGTGGAGGGTACGTTTATGCGTGCCTCAGTTCCGAATCCGCACAGTTCCTGCATTGTAGTCATAGCCATATCTGCGGTGCTTTTCCAGGCGATGTCGATGAATGCCTCGGGAAGCTCTGCCGCATGGCGCACCCTGAGATATTCCTTCACGAACTGCTTTGTTTTACGATCAAGGTTGTTAAACCAGCCAAGCGCCGTATCGCTGTCGTGAGTGGATGTATACACAACGCAGTTCTGCGATGTGTAGTTCTGCGGAAGATACTCGCTCTTTCCTGTAGGGTCGAAAGCAAACTGCAGTACCTTCATTCCGGGATATGCCGCCTGCTTGAGAAGTTTTCTCACAGACGGAGTGATTATTCCCAGATCCTCCGCTATGATACCGCCCTTTCCGGTTTCTCTCTTAATGACATTGAACAGATCGTATTTCGGACCCTCGTGCCACTCGCCGCCGTGTGCGGTCTTGCTACCGAACGGTATGGCATAGTAGCTGTTGAAACCGATGAAGTGATCTATGCGGACAATATCATACAGCTTCTTTGCGAAGCTCATTCTGCCGACCCACCAGCGATAGTTTTCCTGCTTCATTCTGTCCCAGTCGTAGATGGGGTTGCCCCACAACTGCCCGTCATCCGAGAATGCGTCCGGAGGGAATCCTGCAACGACGGTAGGCACTCTGTCACGGTCAAGCTGAAACAGCTGCGATTCGCACCAGACATCCGCACTGTCAAGGGCGCAGTATATCGGAATATCGCCGATAATCTGTATCCCGTTGTCATTTGCGTACTTCTTCAGCTTGTACCACTGACGGAAGAACTCGAACTGAAGGAATGCGTAGAATTCCATATCCTTTGCGTACTTCTTCTTTGCGGAATATACCGCTGTTACATCACGCAGGCGAAGCGGTGTTTCCCACTCGCACCAGCTTTTACCGCCGTGTGCGTCCTTTAGTGCCATGAACAGCGTGTAATTCTCAAGCCACGGATTTTCGGCAACGAATGTCTTATATTCTTCGGAAACGTTACCATTCCTGCCCTTAGAAAAGCGCCCGAATGCGAGCCTCATCACTTTATAGAAGTTCTCGTACATCGTGGCGTAGTCGATATATCTCGGATCCTTGCACCAGTTTATATCTGCATATTCCTTATGCTTCAGAAGCCCCTCCTCCTCCAGCGTCTCAAGGCTGATGAAGTAAGGATTTCCGGCATATATGGAAAAGCTCTGGTACGGCGAATCGCCAAAGCTCGTCTGTGACAGCGGAAGTATCTGCCACAGACTCTGACCGGCGCTTCTGAGCCAGTCAACGAATTTATAGGCTTCCCTGCCCATCGTGCCGATGCCGTATTTGTTCGGCAGTGACGCAATGTGCAGTAAGATACCGCTTTTTCTCATGTTGACCTCCAACAAAATCTATATTCTGCCCATTGAGCCGCCCGATCTGAACTGCGCCCTGAGCGTTACATGGCTCGCCTCGGCGCCGTCTTCGATCATATTCACCAGCATACGCACAGACAGACTTGAAATCTGGTGGATCGGCTGGGCTAATGTTGCTATTCTGGGGTTGCTGTATTCAGACAGTTCGATTCCGTCGAAGCCAAGCACCGAAATATCCTCCGGCACACGCTTACCCATATCGAGAAATGCCCGTACAGCGCCCACGGCGATAATATCCGACATGGCGAATACCGCCGTCATACCCTTGCACTTGTGATAAAGAGCCACTGCCGCCTCATAAGCAGAGCTGAACGTATATGCACAAAGTTCGCTGTCGGGAATATCCGCACCCCGCTCAGAGCATACACTGCAAAAACCGCCGTAACGCAATCCCGAAGGACCGTAGGAGCTGAGGTCGCCGCCGAGTATCCCGACTTTTTTGTGACCACGGTCGAACAGCTGTTCTGCCGCCGCCCTGCCGCCGTCATAGTCGTCAACGCTGACGGAGGAAAGGTTTTCAAAGCCAAGCTCCTCAGCGTTTGCCGTACTCAGTATACAGGGCAGTTTTATCCGTGCAAAGCTCCTTTTGAAGTTTCGCATATCACCGCCGAGAAATATCACCCCGGCAGGTCTTAACTCCGTGCAGAGCCTTGACGCAAACTGCACCTCGTCCTCCTGCTCGTCAATGTGGTTCACTGCAATCTGAAATCCTGCGGAAGAAGCCGCTATCTGTATCTGCTCGATGAGCGGTGAAAAGAACAGGTTACTGCTGCCGTTAACGATGAGCAGTATGGTCTTTTCTGCGCTCCTGCGCATACGGCGTGCATTGCCGTTAGGCGTATAGTTATACTTACGGATAACCTCGTTTATGCGTTCTTTGGTCTGTTCGCTTATCTCATTACTGCCGTTAAGCGCCCGTGAAACCGTGCTCACGCCGCAGCCGGCAAGTCTTGCAATATCCTTTATAGTCAATGGCTCACCTGTTGTCTGAATCAAATTACCGAAAACGTTTCCGGCAGTTTGATTGTAGCATAATTCCTACGGTTTTTCAAGAGATTCTGAAAATTTTCCGTTTTGCACAATTCCGCAGCGTATTCTTCGGTAAATACGCACAATTCCTGTTCCGGAAGCGCTTTCCGAATTATCGGGAAATGTGCGGATGATAAACAGAGTTAATATGCCGAAGTGCTGTTTTGCCGTGCAACCGCCCTGCGACCCGTTTTTTTAATTTTTAATATCAAGGAATTGTGTCACACCTATATTTCGCTCTGTATTCCGAATAACAGAAACGACATCGTGTTATCGGAAAATTATATAATTATCCTTGACAAATACCCCTGGGGAGTATATAATATAAATACCCCGTGAGGGTATATTAAACCTACAGCAAAAATTCAGAGGTAACGCTATGAGTGAAAATAAAATCGAAAATAAAAGAGCGGTCAAAAAAGTCTGTCCGTGTTGTGAAAAGCATACAGTAAGGGACGAAAAGCACAAAAAAGCGCTTCTTAACCGCCTTAAACGCATTGAAGGACAGGTGCGTGGCATCGAGGCTATGATTGAGAATGACGCATACTGCAACGATGTGCTTATTCAATCCGCCGCAGTCAACGCCGCAATGAACGCCTTCAATAAGGAACTGCTGGCAAGCCATATAAGAGGCTGCGTTGCAAGAGATATAAGAGAAGGCAGGGACGAGGTCATAGACGAGCTTGTCACAACTCTGCAAAAGCTGATGAAATAACGTCAGACGGACATAATATAAAGATATACAGCAAAAGAAAGAGGGTCTTATTATGGAGCAGTACGATGTCACTGGCATGAGCTGTGCCGCCTGCAGTGCAAGAGTGGAAAAAGCGGTCGGCAAGGTAAAGGGCGTAACCTCGTGTTCGGTGAGCCTGCTTACAAATTCAATGGGTGTTGATGGTACAGCGTCACCGCAGGAAATAATCTCTGCCGTTGAAAAGGCAGGCTACGGTGCAAGGCTGAAAGGCGCAAAAACGGAAAACACCGATACCGATGGCGATTCACTGCGTGATACCGAAACGCCCGGTCTTAGAAAAAGGCTGATAGCATCACTCGTTTTTCTTGTGATACTGATGTACTTCTCAATGGGTCATATGATGTGGGGATTTCCGCTTCCGTCGTGGTTTGACGGAAACCATGTCGCTATGGGTCTTGTGCAGTTGCTGCTAAGCGCAATTATAATGGTTATAAACGGCAAGTTCTTTATAAACGGCTTCAAGGGATTTATCAACCGCTCGCCGAATATGGATACGCTTGTGGCACTCGGCTCGGGTGCGTCATTTGTATGGAGCGTATACGCCCTGTTTATGATGACCGATGCACAGCTTCACCAAAATGCAGATGCCGTTATGATGTATATGGACGAGTTCTATTTTGAATCGGCGGCTATGATACTGACGCTAATCACGGTCGGAAAACTGCTCGAAGCCCGTTCCAAAGGCAAAACCACCGATGCGTTGAAAGGGCTTGTAAACCTCGCCCCTAAGACCGCAAACGTAATACGAAACGGCACGGAGCATACTGTTCCTGCCAAAGAAGTGATGAAGGGCGATATATTCGTTGTACGTCCCGGCGAAAGCATACCCGTTGACGCAGTAGTAACAGACGGCGAAAGCACGGTCAACGAATCCGCACTGACAGGCGAAAGCATACCGGTAGATAAGACGGTCGGAGATAATGTTTCGGCGGCTACCATAAATCAAACGGGCTTCATCACCTGCAGGGCTACCCGTGTAGGCGAGGATACCTCCTTATCGCAGATAATAAAAATGGTGAGCGATGCGGCGGCAACAAAAGCGCCCGTTGCGAAGATTGCCGACAAGGTATCGGGAATATTTGTTCCGACCGTTATTGCAATTGCCGTTGCCACTACGATAGTGTGGCTCTTACTTGGACAGGATTTTGCTTATGCTCTGGCGAGAGGAATATCGGTGCTTGTAATAAGCTGTCCGTGTGCGCTCGGACTTGCCACTCCCGTTGCGATAATGGTAGGAAACGGTGTCGGCGCAAAGAACGGCATTCTTTTCAAGACCGCCGTTTCGCTTGAGCAGACGGGAAAAACTCAGATAGCCGTGCTTGATAAAACAGGCACAGTAACAGCAGGAGAGCCGGTCGTAACGGATATAATCCCTGCGGAAGATGTTACCGAAAACGAACTTCTCAGCCTTGCGCTGTCGCTTGAAGCAAAGAGCGAACACCCGCTTGCAAAAGCGATAAACGTTTACGGCACTGAGCACGGAATCACGGTAGTAGCGGTCGATAATTTCAAGGCACTCAGCGGAAACGGACTTACAGCTGCCATCGGCAGTGATACGCTTTACGGCGGAAGCCTTAAGTTCATCGGTGAAAAAATTGCTGTCGGCGACAGAATAAAGTCTGAAGCGGACCGTCTTTCAGGTGAGGGCAAGACTCCCCTGCTTTTCTGCAAAAACAACCGTATGCTCGGTATGATAGCAGTAGCCGACACGATAAAGAGTGACAGCCCCGATGCAGTAAAACAGCTCAGAAATATGGGCATACGGGTAATAATGCTGACAGGCGATAACGAGCGCACCGCAAAGGCAGTAGCAAAAAAAGCAGGCATTGACGAGGTGATAGCAGGCGTTCTCCCCGATGGAAAAGAGGCGGTCATCCGCTCGCTCAAGCCACAGGGTAAGGTCGCTATGATAGGTGACGGCATAAACGACGCACCTGCGCTTACCGCCGCAGATACAGGCATCGCTATAGGTGCAGGAACAGACGTTGCGATAGATGCCGCCGATGTTGTGCTGATGAAGAGCAGACTTACCGATGTTCCTGCGGCGATAAGGCTTTCCCGCTCGTCACTGCGTAATATACACGAAAATCTTTTCTGGGCATTCATCTATAACGTTATCGGCATTCCGCTTGCCGCAGGCGTATTTATTCCGCTCGGGCTTACGCTTAATCCTATGTTCGGTGCGGCGGCAATGAGCCTTTCCAGCTTCTGCGTCGTATCGAATGCGTTAAGGCTCAATTTCTGCAGGCTGTACAGCACAAAGCACGACAGAAAAGCAAAGCCGATGAATAATATTGCAATACAGCCGTCCGACACGGCGAAAATAACAAAGACGATAAAAATAAAGGGTATGATGTGCGAAAAATGCGAGCATCATGTAAAAACTGCGCTTGAGGCTATTCCGCAGGTGACAAGCGCTTCGGCAAGCCATACAGACGGTATCGCAGTGGCTGAGCTTTCAGGCGAAGTGCCAGACAAACAGCTAAAAAAAGCCGTTGAAAACAGCGGCTATAAAGTAATATCAATAAAGTAACGGAGGAATTTACAATGGTAAAGACAACACTTAAAATTGACGGAATGATGTGCGGAATGTGCGAATCACACGTCAACGACGCTATCAGAAATGCTTTTCCCGTAAAGAAGGTCACTTCTTCTCATTCAAAGGGAGAAACCGTGATAATAAGCGAGGAGGCACTTTCCGAAGACAAGATCAGAGAGGTTATGCAGCCAACGGGCTACGAGCTTAAAGACATTACAAGCGAGCCTTACGAGAAAAAGGGCTTATTCTCAAGAAAGTAAGCCGTAAAAGCAAAGATTATGTGCCACAGCATCCCACTGCGGCACATTCAGACTGTCGATAAACCTATATTTTTTTTGAAAATGGGGTCGCAGGGGCGAAGCCCCCGACAGGGACTAGGGGCGGTAGCCCCAGTAATATAGCCCCTTCCCACGGGGAAGGGGTTTGGGGTTAGGGATATAGAATTTGCTCTATTTTTATAAAAAACAAACTTTTTCTACAACCCGATGTGCCACAGCATCCCACTGCGGCACATTTTTTATATGTATTTTACACAAAAAAACGAAAAACTCTTGCTTATTGAAAAGAAATGCACTATAATATTAACGATAGCGCAGAAAGCGCACAAAAAACAAAGAAATATAAAAGAGGTATTTTTATGAAGATCAAAAGAATAATTGCAGGCATTCTCGTTGCCGCTACCTGCGGTCTTGCTATGGCAGGCTGTCAGTCAAACACAACAGGCGGCAAGCTCATTATGGCTACAGAACCCGGTTTCGCTCCTTATGAATATATGAGCGGTAACAATGTTGTAGGTATCGACGTTGATATTGCAAACGAAGTTGCAAAGGAGCTCGGTATGGAGCTTGAGATCCAGTCAATGGACTTTGACGGTGCGCTTTTAGCCGTACAGCAGGGCAAGGTTGACTTTGCAGCAGCAGGCATCTCGGTTACTCCCGAGCGTCAGGAGGCTATGGACTTCTCAATCGAATACGCTAAGTCAAAGCAGGTTATCGTTGTACTCAAGGGAGCAAACAGAGTAAAGAGCGCCGATGATCTCGGCGGTGACACAAAGATTGCCGTTCAGATGTCAACAGTTGCCGATACATATGTAACAGACGATCTTAAGAAGGAGCCCTCACGTTATACAAAGTATGTTCAGGCGGCAGAAGACTTAAAGAGTGACAAGGTTGACTGCATCGTTATGGACGAGCTTCCCGCAAAGGAAATGGTAAAGGGTAATGACAACCTTGAAATTCTTGACGGCGAGGTATTCACAGACAAGTACGCTTTCGCTTTCAAGAAGGGCAACACAGAGCTTGAAGAAAAGGTAAACAAGGTTCTTCAGAAGCTGATTGACGAAGGCAAGGTTGACGAGTTCACACTCAAGCACACAACAGGTGCAGGTGCCGACGCTGACAGCAAGGCTGAATAATTCTGCTGACTGATAAAACTACCGGGCGGTGAAATGCCGCCCGTATTTTTTGAAAGGCATAAGACGGAGGAATTAAGAATTGGACTTCTTTCTTGGTATATGGGATGCCATTGACAAGGCGCTTATAAGAGAAAACCGTTATGAATTCTATTTAAGCGGTATCGGAAACACACTGCTCATATCGCTGTTTGCGGTTATTCTCGGTTTTCTTATCGGTGCATTCGTGGCAGTAGTAAAGCAGTTATGCGCAGGCAGGAGAGGTATCGGCTGGATAGCTAAGATATGCGACCTGTATGTATTCGTAATAAGAGGTACGCCCGTACTTGTACAGCTGTTGCTCATAAACGCAGTTCTGTTCAACTACAGAGGCGCAAACGCAATAGTTGCCGCAGTTTTGTGCTTCGGTATAAATTCGGGTGCGTATGTTGCGGAGATTGTCCGTGCAGGTATCGAGTCTATCGACAAGGGTCAGACAGAGGCAGGAAGATCGCTGGGTCTCGGCGCAGGTCAGACAATGTGGCTTATCGTGCTTCCGCAGGCTATAAAGAACATACTTCCCGCACTCGGAAACGAATTTATCGTACTGGTAAAGGAAACCTCGATAGCAGGCTACATTGCGGTAACGGATATTACCAAAGCGGCACAGTATGTAGGCTCAAAGACATATGACCTTATTACCCCGCTTCTCATTGCGGCGGCATTCTATCTGATACTGGTATTTATTCTGACAAAACTCCAGAAACTGCTTGAGAGGAGGCTTGGCAAGAGTGATAGACGTTAAGGATCTCAGTAAATCGTTTGGCAATCTCCACGTCCTCAATGGGATAAACGAGCATATCTACAAAGGCGAAAAGGTAGTTATCATAGGACCGTCAGGTTCGGGTAAAAGTACGTTCCTGCGTTGTCTTAACCTTATGGAAAAGCCGACAAGCGGAAGCATCTGCGTTGAGGGTGAATACATCACCGACCGCAAGGCTAACGTAAACCTTATAAGAAGAAAGATGGGTATGGTGTTCCAGCACTTCAATCTGTTCCCCCATCTGACGATAAAGAAAAACATAACCTTGGCTCCCGTTAAGCTCGGCCTTATGACAAAGGAAGAGGCTGACGCAGAGGCAATGCGGCTTTTAGAGCGTGTCGGTCTTGCTGATAAGGCAGACGCTTATCCTCCGCAGTTATCGGGCGGTCAGAAGCAGAGAATCGCTATCGTCCGTGCGCTTGCCATGAAGCCCGATGTTATGCTTTTCGACGAGCCGACCTCGGCACTCGATCCCGAAATGGTAGGAGAGGTCCTCGACCTTATGAAACAGCTTGCCGACGACGGTATGACAATGGTTGTCGTAACTCACGAAATGGGATTTGCCCGTGAGGTTGCGTCAAGAGTAATGTTTATGTCGGACGGACAGATAGTTGAACAAGGTCCTCCCGATGAATTCTTCGCAAACCCCAAAAATCCAAGACTTAAGGACTTTTTATCAAAGGTGCTTTAATATGAAACAAACCCGACAGGTACGATTCAATAAACGTATCTGCCGGGTTTATTTTTCAGCTGAGTATATTGCATCTTTCGTTTATCAGACGTATAAAGCATTCTTTCAGATTATCCGACAGCAACGAATCACAGCACATAGCTTCATATTTTTCTTTAAAAGATACTACCCTTTTTATCATATTCTCTGCAGAATTTTTAGGAATACCGCATTTATAGGCAAACGAATAAAAATCCTTCCTGCGTATATTTCGCTTCTTCCCGTTCAGCGTAAGAGCGGTCTGCTCAATGTCGGCAGGCAAAATAACATTTACCGGCAGCAAATCATACGCAGGGGATAAAACATATTCACCGCTTTTTTCGGCAGTTTCTATCAGCGAGAAGTTTTTAAGGTGCATATCCGAGTTTCCCGTCACAAAAGAAAAAACAAGCCGCATAAAAAGCTCGGTCATATCAAATCCCACCCTTGACGAGTATCGTTCTATCACCTTTGCACAGCGCTCATACGAGGCTTTATATTTATCCTGCGTAAGCCTTAAATCAAGCTGGCAGAAATCCTCCATTGCAAGCATTGCTGTTCTGTCGGTTTTCATTATCCTGTCTGCTCTTTTTGTAATATACGCATAATTACCGTTATTGCCTATAAGAGCGTGCGGAACAGTTGAAATTCCCGTTATATCCGCCATAGACATTACAAGATGTTCGGCTTCGGGCAATGTTTCATACTGCGGCACCTGAGGCTTGAGAATATAACCTGTAGGAAAATTCACAATAGTGAGTTTTGGCGACTTATTTTCCGAAATAAGATGCAATGACAGTTTTTTCTGCACTCCCGGAACGGTCAATCCGTTATTTACCGTTTCATCGGCAAGTTTTTTCAGCGTTTCATCATCAATTTCTATTTCAGGTAATTTTGATGCACCGAAAAAACGCTTTATACAGCTTTTATGCCACCCGTTTTCACCGTTTTTGTCAATATCTTTTCCACAGCACAGACATTTCATAATTTTTCCTCCATAATTGTAACATTACCGATACAATCCTTGCAGGCAACCAATAATAACCCGAATCTGTCCCTGTTGTTGATTTTCCAGTTACGGCTCACCACATCTAAAAGCCACCCCTCAGGAATCAGACCGTCAAAAAAAGAAAATAAGGTTTTCGAACTGTATGCTTCTTTGCTAAGAGGCAAAGTAAGTGAAACGGCACTTGCATTTTTGCTTTCGAGATAAGCCTTGTCATAGGTAAAAGTATATCCCTCGTCACTTTCGCAAAGCTGTCCTGCAAAAATATTTCTGACATAAACATAAGCTGTTCTGAGTATCGTCAATTTCCGCCTTCCTTTCTTCCAGGCACCGCTTCCATATTAAACATTGCAAGCGCCGTGTTGACTTTATCCATACGCACGGTTTCCTTGCCCTGCTCAAGCTCACGGACAAACCGCAGACCAAGCCCGGAACGCATCGCAAATTCTTCCTGTGTAAGCCCTGCTTCTTTCCTCTTAGTTTTTATAAACTGTGCTATTTTATTCACCGAAAATCATCTCCGACGTTATAATCTGATTACATTTTACACCCTTTAGGGTATAATGTCAAGCGTTTGCTTTAGTTTTTACACCCCAAAGGGTATAACTTATAATTCATCCCCACTAATTATACCCGATAAGGTATAATCGCCGTAATCTATTACCTGCCATTCCCGCCGATAATCATACTTTTTCTTTCAGCGTCATAAATATAGCTGTGTTTTGCAGAGGGAAAACAATCACCGCCGCCCTCGTTTAATTTCCTGTATTTCTCAATGTAACTTCGTGTAAAAAGCACAACATATTGTACCGGGATCCTCAAAAAATACACTTTACATAAAAACTCTGTGAAATCTGCCTTATCGTTGTGCAATTCAATGAAATTTTGACCCATTTCGACATTTTGTAAATTTATTCTTGCAAAAGTGTAAAATCAGCATTATAATTAAATAAGAAACATAACCTCATCGGTTTACTATATACTTTTGCGGTAATTTGCACCGCCTACAGAATAAGGGAATATAATGCTTTATAATAAATACGGTTCCGTTTCGCCTAAGAAACGTTTCATATTGCTGTGTCTGCCGCTTGCGGCTGCTATTATATGCACAGCCTGCAATAACGCATACGCCGTCAACATATCCGACGGCGGCATAAGCTACGACAATACATATTCGCAGACCGAAAGCACGTCTGCCGATACAGATAAGACAACTTCTCAGACAAAAGAAGAAGAACCTCTGCCCGTACCCGAGCCTGAGCCTAAACCTGATTACACCATCACAGACGCTATGTACAAATATTTCGACCAGTTCGCGCTTGTCGGCGACAGCGTTTGCTCCGGCTTTGCAAGTGCAGGATACTTCAAGCAGGAAAACAACCTTGCACGACCCAGCATTGCGGCATGGAACATACACCAGTTCCTTATAACATCGGGCAATTTAAGCACAGATGTGCTTGTTCACCTTTACAACAAGCAGCCTAAATACGTTCTTTTCTCAATGGGGCTTAACGATGTAAACCTTACCACGAAAGAACAGTTTGTGGAAAACTATATGCAGCTTCTCTACCAGTGCAAGCAGGCAAGCCCGAACAGCGAGTTCATTATTATGGCTGTGACTCCTGTCCGCAGTAAGTTCTGCAAGAACGAAAAGATAGACGAGTATAATTCCGCACTGCGATATGCGATCGAGAACTGCTACTATAGTCACTATCATTTTGTCGATCCTACTGCCCTTCTTAAAGGCAGTGATAACAAACTGAAGGAAAAGTATGCCTTTGAGGACGGCACTCACCTTGAAATGAGCGGTATGAGGGTCTGCCTGTGGTATATGTATAATCAGAATATCAGATACAGCTTCAAGGAAGACGAGCTTCAGCCCTCAAAATGCCCCGATATTTCGCAATATGAATATCTTTATTGATAATATCGGCTTTAAAAACAAAAAAACGGCGGAAATTTGCTGAAATCCTGCAAATTTCCGCCGTTTTATTCATTTTGCCTATTTACTTTTTCATATTTGTGTGTTACTATATTAAAGTAATTTTTAAGGCGTGTAAAACGCTCAGAAAGGAAATAAAAATGAAAAAATTAAATCTTAAGGCAATTGCCGTAGCTATGGCAGCCGCTCTTACGCTCGGTCTTGCGGGCTGCAGCTCAAACGGTAATTCTTCAACCGCAGACAGCAGTGCAACAGCAGGCGACAGCACATCTGTCACAGAAAGCAAGGCAGAGGGTGACAACTCACTGCAGAAGGTAAAGGACGCAGGTCAGTTCATATTAGGTCTTGACGCAACATTCAAGCCTATGGGCTACACTGACGAGAACGGCGAGATCGTAGGCTTCGATATTGACGTAGCAAAGGAAGTTTGCAACAGACTCGGCGTAAAGCTCGTAAAACAGCCTATCAACTGGGATACGCTCACAACCGACCTTAATGTCGGCAAGTGCGACTGCGTATGGAACGGTCTTAGCATAAACGAAGAGCGTCAGGAAAAGATGAATCTTTCAGAGCCTTATATGAAGAACGCTATGGTATTCGTTGTAAAGGGCGATTCTACAGTTGCAAAGATGGACGACCTCAAGGGCAAGAAGATTTCTGTTCAGAACGGTTCTTCGGCACAGACAATACTTGAAAACAGCGCAATCAAGGACGATATAACAATCAGCCCCATCGCTACAAATGTAGAAGCATTACAGCAGCTTGAGCTTGGTGTTGTTGACGCTGTATTCCTTGATGAAGTAGTTGCAGACTATGAAATCAAGAACTCCGGCAAGGACTACAAGAAGCTGGCAGAGGGTCTTGAAGAAGAACAGTACGCTATCGCATTCAGAAAGAACGATCAGGCACTGCGTGACGCAGTTCAGAAGACACTGGGCGAGATGAAAGCTGACGGTAAGCTCGGCGAAATCTCAACAAAGTGGTTCGGCTCAGATATTACGATAGTTAAGTAATCACATAAGCATAAAAATCCTCACGGTAAAACGTGAGGATTTTTTATACGATTATGCAGTTACAGCCCCGACCTTGCGGTCGGGGCTGTTGCGATGGAACAAGAAAAACTTGTAGCGTTTAACTCTTGGTGAAATTTATCCTGAGCGATACCTCAAAGACATCGTCGCCTGTCGGAATTGTGACATTTCCGTTTGTGACTGTCAGCGTGGCGCTTTCGTATGACTTTGTATATCCGTCCATGAATATATCGGGGAGCGTTACGGTTTCACCTCTGTTCGTATAAAGAGTATAATGCGTTTCCGGATTGCCGTCAACATACACCTCTACGCCGAGCATAACCATAGTGTCATCGTTCTTGGCAAATCTTCCCCAAAGGTAAACATCTCTGTCGGGCATTGTGTATCTGCCTTCCTTACTTACAAGAGAAGCGTCCGTGCATATCCACGTTTCGTTGAACAGATAGCCTTCCTTGCGTGGCGGGTCGATATAAGCGAACATTTCCTTGCCTGCAGGGACATCGGTGATAGTCCTATAAGGCGTTGCTTCGCCATCTATCATATAGTAGACGTTGTAAGTAGCCGTTGTGTAAACGCACTCAACGCTTACATCGTTATGAGGCATTGTAAACTTGTATTTGCCGCTTTCCTCATAAATAGCAACATCATCGGACTGCCAGTAGTAAGTATAGCCACTCTTTTTGGGAGGTTCTGGAAGCGTTACCGTACTCATATACTGTGCTTTCATCGGGCTGTCGGAGCTTGCGCTTCCGTCAACCGTCATATTGACATTATAGAACTTGGGCGATGAGGTCGCCTTGAATGTAACATCGTGAGCAGGCATCACAAACTTGCCGTCTGTTACAGTGATACCGTCTGCAGACCATTCGGTCACATCGTAATAATCCTTTGTCGGCTTTGCGATAAGGGTTATCGTATCTCCTATCTTGCCGACCTCCTTTGCGCCGTATACCGTACCGTCAAATTCGTAAGATATATAGCACTTTGTGGTCGTACCTATTGCAGTAAGCGTTGACGCAGGCATCGTGTCGGGCTGTCCGGATAATGCACCCTCATCGCCGTACCACGACCAGCCGCCGAAGATATATCCGTCAGCTTCTTTTGGTGCGTCAAATACGGGAAGTGCATCACCATAGTGATAAGTCACTCTTTTTATCGTCTTACTATCGAGGACAAAGGTTATCGTGTATTCCTTGTATGCGCCGTTTTTCCATACCGCTGTCAATGTCGTATCCTTTGTCAGCGTTATTATATCGTCAGCGCCGTAGATATTTCCGTCCTCGTCCTTCCAGCCGCCGAAGATATAATCTCTCAGGTCGTCCGTCTTTGACGCAGTCGCCATATCCGACAGCTTAATTTCTGTACCGTAATCCGCCGTGCGTTCATCGCTTCCTGTCAGCTTACCGCCGTTTGCGTAAAGTATTAATGTGTGCTTGTGAACATTCTTCTGCCAGTTGCCAAAGACTATATCAAGCGTCAGACCGTCCTCGGACGCTTTGCTTGATGAACCCTTGAACACGAGAGTATATCCCTCGCCCTCAACATCGGCAGGAGTATAATTGTTGTACTTTTCAACGAATGCGAGATAATCATCATATCCGCCGCTGAATTTATCGGTCTTTTCTCCGTTCAGAAGTACACCGTATGGTGTGGATACATTTACCTTATAGGTCTTGGGCGTAGCCTGATAGATCGCTGTCAGCGTTGTCGAATAATCAATCTTTACCGTCTGACCTAAGGCATATATCTCGCCTGTAGTGCTGTCCTTCCAGCCTGTAGGCTGATAATCGTTGTACTTGTCGGCATCCTTGGTTGCCCAACGTGAAATTTCTACCTCGTATTTATCCTGACTGTAGCTCTTGAACTCTTTGCTTTCTTCAAATATCAGTCTGCCGTCACCTGCGTCCAGCTTAATTGTAACATTACGTTTGAACCTCGGACGGAGTATAATACTCTTGTAAATGAGCGTCTTGTCGGGTATAAACTCATTGAGGTAAGCATCGCCGTATTCTTCACTCAGGTATACATCGCTCCAGTCGATGAACTGTATCGTTGTACCCTCCTGCCAGTTACTCTTGCTCCACGCCTCGTCAAATACCGACTGAGGTACCTTTGAGCCGCCCTCTATTTTCAGCGTCTTATATGTCTTGAATTCACGGGCAACATCATCATAATACTGAATTTCTACATCGAATATTCCGGCTTCGTAGACCGCATCGTATACGGTATCCTCATATACATAAGGCAATTGCTCATTATATACGGTATCAGCATCGTATACGGTTTTGCCACCGTCGGGAGTGTAGCCTATGAATTTCTTACCGTAAGGCCAGCTTGAAAGGAAAAATTCCGGTCTTGTGCCGTAAGGTGTCTTTACGGTTGTAGACTTCTTATCGCCGGCATAATTATAGTAATTGTACGTTACGTTCATCAGCGCTCTGTCGTAATTTGCACTGAAGTGAAGTGCAACCTTCTGATAGTCGCTGTGATGATTGAAATAGAAGTTTTCGGAAGCCGCTCTCTGGGTGTTGCCCGTAACCTTGTAAAGCGGTTTGTCTGTCGGCTGACCGCTTGTATAGTAATCCTTGCGGCAGCCTGAGTCTATCGCTCTCAGCTTATCACCGGCATACTTATACATCTTTTCAAAACCGAACGGTACTCCGTAGGTTGCGTGCCAGGAGCTTAGCTTCATATACTCGTCACTTGCGTTATCGGGTACTTCAAGTTCATCGCCGGCATTCACCGCCCACAGTTCGACTACCCACTCTTTGTTTACGGTATCATAGTATTCCATCTCCATAAGAGTCTGCGCTCTTGTTGCGGTGTATACTATTTCATAGTTGTCGTGGTCAACGGTTATGAAGTACGGGTCTTTGTCCTTCCACTCGCAGTCAATGTACTTCCAGCTGTCGGGAGCGTTATTTGTATTGTAAGAGCCTGCAAGACTGCCCGCAGGTACTTTTCTTGTTTCAACAAGAGTTTTAACTCCGTCAACCTCTCTGTAGAAATTGACAGTGAATATCTTGCCTACGTCCTCTTCCTTAACTCTCGACTCATCGTACCAGATGACCTTTACCGACTTCGTAAGACTCATTTCGGGGTCGGCGGTCTTTGTGAACTGAAGTGACGTGCCTGTATAGTGTATCTGACCGACACCTTCGGCTGTACTGTTCTTGTAGAAGCCGGACATACTGAATGGCTGCTCGTAACGGATAAATGTTCCTCTCCTGTCATAGAGCATTCTGAAGCCTTCGCCCGAAACATTCATCGACAGCTTGCTCCACGGTACAGACGCATTGTAATTTATTATGCCTGTTGTAATATCAAGCGTCTGTGCGGACACTGCCGGAAGATTATCAATATTGACTTCTCCCCAGTAAGTGCCGTTTGAGCTGAATAATATCGGAGTTGTGATATCGTTAAGGCATATAACAAGGTTTTTGTCGCCCATTGAGAACAGCGGCCACTTGATTTCTGGTATCAGCGGAGCTTCAAGCCGCAATTTGAATACCTTTGATTCTGCGACAAGATTTACTTCGAGATAAATTCCCGCTTCAAGATAGAATCCGCCTGTCAGCGTCCGGTATACCGTACTGTATCGGTGATCCGGTTTGACAACATGATATTTTGCCAGACCGTATATATCAAGATATGCGCCTACCTGGACCTCAACGCCGACCTCGCCCAGTCGCCTTAAACCCGTGAACGAAACGGTAAGCTGTCCGGAAACGCCCATCTTGACACCGACATATCCGAATACCGTAAGATCAAAGCTGTACCTGTCGCCCTCGATAAGCTTGTTTTTGTACATACTGAACTCTTTATCCTTTGAGTTGCCGTGCGTACCTACCTGCGTTGCGTCAAGTATCGAGAACTTACTTCCTATACCGCCTGCGAAATTCATCTTTACAACAAGGCTAAGTTCAAAGTTAAGCTGGAACAGCGACAGCGGTTTAAATGCCGTGAAGAACGGTATACGGCATATTTCTATCTCTCCGCCCTTCTTGTTAAGCATATCCTTGACATCCTTTACAAGACCTGCGGTATCGTTCTTCTCATCACTGCCAAGCATCTTTGCGACTTCGCTCGTGATATTCCTGTAGCTGTTTGCGCCTACCGAGCAGACAAGAACTTTAAGTTCAATATCCGTCTGCGTATAGATATTAGCCGCATAGTTGAATTCAAGCTCAGGCAGCTCAAACCACTTGAATTCGAATGAATTATAGCCCTGGAATGAAACATTAAGATATTCGCTTACTGTAAATGTTGCATCTACCTTGAGTTTTTTCTTAATGGTAGTCTTATAATTCAACTCGAATGTAATGACCGACCAGTAATCCGGATTAACAGTAGTAAAGTTATCATTTTCTGCTTCACCGACCTTTACGGATACGGAAAGACCGATAGCAAGACTTGCGGCGATGCTCTTGAGCGTATCCTCTTTAGGACGAGAATAGTCCGAGAAATCCTTTAATCTGTCATCGTCCGAAGCGGCATAAGCAGTGGCGGTTACTGTATCGCTAACAAGCGGCTCGCCCTCCATTATCTCGTTTACGGTTTCATCCTCGGCAAGCAGTGCCGCAAGCACAAGGTTCAGCTGCTGTACGCCCTCGCTGTTCTTTACTTCTTCCGCTATCGCCTCGGTGTCGATCTGCTCCTCAAGGAACTTGTTTTTTGCAGGCTCGACAAAATAAACATCAACATTGTCATAAACATCTTCCGCTTCGCAATCGGCTGTCTGAATGTAGTAAATGTTTCTGTCCTTTATTGTATCTGTAATTTTTACAAACAGGCAGTTTTCGGTAAAATTCTTTGTGCCGTTGTCAATGCAAAGCACATCGCCCACAGCAAGAGAATTTTCTTCAAAATAATCCGCCTGAACCATATACTCATCGGTTTTATCCGTAGCGAACAGCTTGGCTTTATCGAGATACTTGATATTGTCCCTGACCTCGATTATATTAGTCTGCTCTTTGTATATCTTGAATGTATACTCGTTTACCGTATCGTCAAGACCCTTGAATGTAACTCCCTCGCCTGCTGTCATACGGTACATACAGCCGGCTGTGTATGCGGTTTCGGGAACGAGTGTATATTCATCCTTCTCGTTTGATGTTACAACGAAATTTTCCGGAGTATCACCCGTATACGCAAATAAGGTGATATACTCCCATACATTATTTGCCGTTATTTCTTCGTCACATATAAGCGTGATCGGCTGATATTCCGCACAATCCTCCACATAGTAGGTGGTTCTCACGCCTGATTTGAAATCATCGGCAGATTCCACAAACGAAGCATATACGGTCATATCCTCGTTTACCGGAGTATTGGTGAAAAATTCGGTCGTGAATGCCGTATCGGTAAACCAGCCCATAAACGCCTTGCCCGCACCGAATGATTCGGGAAGTCTGCTTATCGTTTCGCCCTTTTTAACGGTTATCGGGGCTACCGGAGTACCGTCACCCGCATCAAAGGTCACTGTGACCTCATCTTCTTCCGATGGCTTATTCTCGTTATATGTAACCTCTGCGGTTATTGTCTTTTTAGCACCGTTTACGGTTATGTCCTTACTTACCGTAACACTTCCGCTTGCATTCGGCATTACGACCTCGTCTGCAAATACATCTGTCGGAAGCGCTGTCAGCGAGATCACAGCGCATAAGAACAGTGAAAAAATCCTTTTTCCGCACTTCTTTTTAATACCGAGGACCGCAAGCGTTCCACCCGACAAAATACTCAGCGTCAGCCACAGCGGACACAGAGAACCGTCCGTTTCGGGATTGCCGGGATTTACAGGGTCGGTAGTATCGCCGGGCTTTGAGGCTTTCTCTATATAAGCCGTTATCTCATTTGACCTGCTCTGTCCTGCCGCAAGTGTATATTCACCGTCGGTAAGCTTGCCCTTCTTCAGTGTAAGTCCGTCCGGCAATCCGATTTCAGACTTTACCTTATCAATCCCGTAAATATTGCCGTTCTTCACCGTAAGAGCAATATTAACGTTTTCCCCCTCTTCATAACTCTCCTTGTCCGTAGTAAGCGTTGCGGATACAAGCGACGCTTCCTGTGCCGCCGTCATAACCGTCATCACGCTTGAAAACGCAAACAGCGTAATAAGCGTTATTAACGCCGCCAGCCTTTTCCTTGTTTTCATCTTTTTGAACATAACCCACCTCCGTAATTATCCGTTTTGGCTTTTTTCGTTTATCGTACTTTCGATTGCTTTTTCAAGACCCGTTTCCGCTTTTGCGATTATCTCATCTATAAGCCTTTTTGCTACCGAGTGCAGATCAAACGCAAGTACCGCTTCTATAAGGCTCGCACGTTTTTCCTTAGGCACATCATACAGCTTAAGACAGCACTCAAGAAAACGGCTTATCTTCTTCTGCACCGTGAAGTACATATCGCACTTTCTCGCCATAAAGCCACGCATTATACTTCCCGACGCTATATCCATCTCGTAGAAATCCTTATCCTCCGCTTCCGGCATAAACGGAGAGAATATAGCCTTTATCTGTACGGCTGTACTTTTTAAAATATATTCCGTAGTGCTTGGCAGGGTATACGCCATTACATATATCTCCCTCAGCGGCTCGGACAGCTCGGTTATATATATCTGCAATGACGTTTCAAGGCAGTACACCATAAGCGGCTCCATATCCTTTGCGAATGCCCTCGCCTTTGCAAACTGATTTTCAAACATGATCTGCGTCAGCGTCAGAAGCAACGCTTCCTTATTTTCAAATGCCGCAAAGAACGATGTCGGTGACATCCCTGCCGCCCTTGCTATCTGTGCAGTGGTCGTCTTTTCATATCCCTGCTCTAAAAATAACTGAATAGCCGCAAGCAGCATCTTGTTCCGTCTTGCTATGCCCTTTGGCTGTAATCCCTTCAATTTGTATCCTCCTTATCAGCCTCAGTATTATAATCAACAGTTTAGTCTTGAGTTTACTCAATTATAACACATCGCTTCTTAAAAGTCAATAATTACCGTAATATTTATTTCAGCCTCGTTTATACAAAACCTACAAAAGTGATAAGGATTGTGTAATTATTTTCGACAAGCTAAATCCACTAAACCTATTGACAACATAGGTTTAGTATGTTATACTCATAACAACGAAAACGAAAGGGGCTGACCGGATGAAACCGACAACCGCAAACAATAAAATGCGAATGTGTGCAAACAATATAATACGTCTGTCCCGAAAGAAAGTCTGAGCCTGTCGGATGTTCAAACGCACGGACGTAAAATAAACGTCCGTTATTTTTATGGGAGGATATATGATAGAGCTTAAAAACCTTGAAAAGACGTACCGCACCTCAAAAGGCAGCGTTACTGCGATAAAAGACATCAACATAACAATAAACGACGGAGAGATATTCGGCATCATCGGACTTTCGGGAGCCGGCAAAAGCACACTCGTCCGCTGTATAAATTACCTTGAGCGCCCGACCTCGGGACAGGTAATAATAGACGGCAAGGAGCTTGGAAGCCTCAAAACAAAAGAGCTTCTTAAAACAAGACAGAACATCGGAATGGTGTTTCAGGGCTTTAATCTTCTCGCACAGCGAAACGTAATAAAGAACATCTGCTATCCGCTTGAAATCGCAGGTATGAAAAAATCCGATGCTGTAAAGAGAGCCGAAAGCCTGCTCGAGCTTGTAGGACTTTCCGATAAAGCGAAGGCGTATCCGTCACAGCTTTCGGGAGGACAGAAGCAGAGAGTAGCGATAGCAAGAGCGCTCGCCGCAGAAACGCACTATCTTCTGTGCGACGAGGCAACAAGCGCACTTGACCCCGACACAACAAGGTCGGTGCTTGAGCTTCTTAAGAAAATCAACCGCACACTCGGAGTTACTATAATAGTGATAACTCACGAGATGAAGGTAATAGACAGTATATGCGACAGAGTCGCAGTGCTTGATAACAGCACGGTCGCAGAGATAGGCGATGTAAGAACGGTATTCGCAAATCCGAAGTCGGATATTGCCAAAAAGCTCATAATGCCGCAGGGCGAGCTTCCGGTAACAAGCGAACACGGAAAGAAGATAAGGATCATCTACAACGGCGAAAATTCTTCAAAGTCGCTGTTATCCGATATGATATTAAAATGCAGCACTCCCGTCAATATTCTTCACGCAGATACAAAGGACATTGACGGCAAGGCATACGGTCAGATTCTGGTACAGCTGCCCGATGATGATACATCGGCAGAAAAGATAACAGCTTATCTTAAAGCCAACAACGTTACCTATTCACAGGTGTAAGGGGGAAGAAAAATGTCAGGCGATCTTATACAGCTGTGGGATAAAGGCGTACTTTTACAGGGTATATGGGAAACGATATACTTAACGTTCATCTCGTCATTCGTAGCTTACGTTTTCGGACTTCCGATAGGCGTACTGCTTACAGTGACCGATAAGGACGGAATTCACCCTATCCCGTGGCTCAACAAAATAATCGGTATTTTAGTTAATATTTTCCGCAGTATCCCGTTCATCATTCTGATGGTTGCCTGCTTACCGGCGGCAAAGGTTATTGTCGGAACAAGTCTTGGCAATAAGGCGATGATAGTAATGCTCGTTATAGCGGCTATACCTTATGTGGCAAGAATGACAGAATCCTCTTTCAAAGAGGTTGACAAAGGCGTTATTGAAGCGGCTCAGGCAATGGGCAGTTCAACATTCAAGATAATATACAAGGTGCTTATTCCCGAAGCAAAGCCCGCACTCATGGTCGGCGCAGTCATTTCACTTGTAACCATTCTCGGCTACTCGGCAATGGCAGGAACGATCGGCGGCGGCGGACTTGGTATGATAGCTATCTCATTCGGTTATCAGCGTTTCAATAACGATATTGTGTGGATATGCGTTCTGCTCACGGTTATCATAGTACAGCTTATTCAAGAGCTCGGTATGCTGATAGCACGCAAGGCAGACAAACGTATAAACAAGTAAGGAGAGATATAATATGTCACTGCTTTTCATAAAGCTGTTGCGACAGAATTTCCGTTTCGGACGAATGTGCCGATGTTGTATATAAAATAAAGAGTATATAAAGAGATAAAACCCGTAAACTAACGGTGCAGAACAAAGAAAGATAAACGATAAACAAAATACAACATTGACAGGCGGTAAAACCGCAGAAACGGAGAATTGACATGAAAAAGATTTTATCATTAATACTTACAGCGGCTCTTGCAGGTGTAACGCTCACAGCGTGCAGTTCAAACGGCACAAGCTCGACAGCTTCATCAAACGATGCTTCTTCGGCAGATACATCTTCTGCAGCATCAAGCGCCGCAGAAAGCTCGGCAGACACAGACAACGTTATCAAAATCGGTGCAACAGCTACACCTCACGGCGAGATACTCGAATTTGTAAAGGACAAGCTTGCTAAGGAAGGCTACGATCTTCAGATTACCATTTACGATGATTATGTACTGCCCAACAACGCAGTTGCAAGCGGAGAGCTTGATGCAAACTACCACCAGCACACGCCATACCTCAACAACTACAACGAGAAGAACGGAACAGACATAGTTCCCGCCGCACTCATTCACTATGAGCCGTTCGGTCTTTACGGCAACGGCGTTGAAAAGCTGGCAGATGTCAAGGAAGGCGCAACAATCATAATCCCTGCCGATGACAGCAACGAAACAAGAGCGCTTCTTCTCTTACAGCAGGAAGGTCTTATCGAGCTTCCCGAGGGTGCAAACGCCAAGGACGGTGTTACAACGCTCGATATAAAGGACGACCACGGCTACAAGATAACAACAGTTCAGGCTGATACGGTTGCCGCTCAGTTTGCAAACAGCGACGCAGGTTCTTTAGCAGTTATCAACGGCAACTATGCTCTTGCCGCAGGTCTTGACATAAGCAAGGCTCTCGCAGTTGAAGACGCTTCAGGCGATGCGGCTCAGACCTACGCAAACATTGTAGCTGTAAAGAGCGGTAACGAAAACCTCCCCAAGATTCAGGCTCTTATAAAGGCTCTCAAGTCAGACGATGTAAAGAACTTCATCAACGAAAAGTACAACGGTGCAGTTGTTGCAATCTTCTGATTTAACTGACAAGATTTCTCCTGAAGTAAGTGATATACAGTCCGGCTCCCTCACAAACAGTGAGGGAGCTTCAGTTTGTAGAAAAAGTATGTTTTTTCAAAAAAAGTGCTTGTTCTCAATCCCTAACCCCAAACCCCTTCCCCGTGGGAAGGGGCTATTTTGCTGGGGCTACCGCCCCTAGTCCAAGCAAGGATGCTTGTAGTCAGCCACACAAAGCCACTGCACGATGCAGTGGCACAAATGGCTGACGACCTGTACGGGGGCTACGCCCCTGCGACCCCATTTTTATATAATCAAGAGGTTTATCGACAGTCTGCGGCTCCCTCACAAACTGTGAGGGAGCTTTTCTGTCACCCGTCACGCACCGCCTATCCCCTGCGAAAAAATATCAATATTCACATTGACCTCAATTTCACTTTCCGCTATTATTTTCCCTACCCTGTCTATATTCTCTCTGTAAAATCTGTTACAGCATCTTCTTAGCGTATTTTCAAGCCCGAACACATCACAGCCTTTTTCTGCAATCGGTATCATCGAGCTTTCTATTTTCCGTTTCAGTTCCCTTTCGGCAGGCTCGGCTACCTTTTCGGCGGCTTTTTTCTCATCTTCCTTCATTCCGCCCTTCGACCCTATCTTTCCCGATGCGCTGAATGATACATCAAATTTCACCTTACCGTTATATTCTGTAGCTTTTATACTCCTTGTAACCCCAATAAGCATAACACTCGGCTTTGCGTTTTGTCCCAAAGGCACGGTAAACGAATATTCCGAAGGCATATCATTCATAAAGAATATAGCCATTGCCCCATCATTGTCAACCTTGCATAGTTCTTTACCGCCCTTGAAAACCACTCCGCCGTCAAGTATTATCGTCTTTTCTCCGTCCTCGCTCTGTTCTTCTCCGCCTCCGTTGCCCTTACCGCCTCCTGTTTCCTTCGGAATAGTTACATCTGTCTTAAGTGTTGCGGTTCTGAGCAGCGGAAGAAATGCGCTCTCCGTAGATGTGCATAGCATAGTCATCACCTGATAGGGATATGTGCTTTTGTTCCTGCTTTCGACCGATGCGTTGTGTATAAGGTTCGCCAATCTCTGTGAAGAGGTCGAGCCTTCCTTGAAGCGTATATCGAGCAGTTCCTCTGCCGTATCCTCTGCGGCGGCAACATATGCCTGCGGATGCGAATGGTAATTGCCCACAAAGAATTCAAGCGTGTCGCACAGCTTATACTTCCTCAGTTCTTTTCCGATGATTATCAGCCTGTTTTCGCTCAGCAGAAGATCCTTTCCCGTCAGCATCGAAGCGTTTTTCGCCGCCGCAAATATGCTTTCGCCCTCCCCTACGCTTTTCAGCACATTGTCCTGCGTCTTGTCTATCTGATTCTGTCCGCCCTCGCTCGATTGATTGAAATACTGCATACTTATACGATATACCTTTTTGTCAGGAACATAGTCTATCCCTATCGCCTGCACTATCGCCCTGTCGGACAGGTCAACATAGCTGACACAGCCGACAAGGGTTATTGTCACCGTCAGCGCAAGCATTATAGCAACCGCTCTTATCATTCTCATTTCTTTTCTCCTTCGCTCTGCTTTTTTCTGCCTGCAACAAGCGCCGTCAGCGGAACTGCAACACCGCCGAGCAATATGTGTATTCCGCCCGACATAACGCTCCTGAAATGCTCGTATACCGTTCTGTCACTGCCAAGCACCATACACAGCATAAATATAAACGCTCCGTATACCACAACCGCCTTTTTCGTGTCAGGCCTCTTACTGCACACAGAATATATCCGCCCTACGCAATATATAATAAGCGCCGTTTTAATAATTCCGCACATCAGCCACACTATAGCGTCTATTCCGTCAAGCCTGCGAAATATTACAATATCGGATAAAGATGCGATAATATACAGAGGGTATTCTACTTTACTCATATAAGGACCTAATATAAGGTTGTAGAGCAGGTTAAGAAATTCCAGTATCACAAGCAGCAGCGGCAGATAATAAAGCACCGTTTTATGCGGTTTACTGCGTATTTCATCGGTTATCACCGCAAAAATCAGAATTTCGCTGTTCATACTTATCTCAGAAAGTGTACATTTCACAAAGTACCGCCCGTCCTCAATAAAGGCGGGATATATGAAATCCGGATTGACCTTGTCCCACATAGTGACGCCGATAAGAAAAATCAACAGACCGAATACCGCCGCCGCAAACACAGAGCTTCTCGTAACCGCACTAAGCCCCTTCAATGCACCATATACCGACACAGCGACAAGCACAGCAATACCCGATATTGTCAGAATGTTATTGAGCAGCGTATCGGTTATATAATGCTGTATGCTTATGACCGTCTGCACGGCGGTCGCCGTCAGGGTAACGGCCAGAATAACCCCCACAGCTGCCCCAAAGGCCTTGTTTCTTCTGAAAGCACAGGTTATAGGGCTGTCCCCCTTGAACCTCAGCGTCACAAGGATAAGAGGGATATAAAGCAGTGCCGCAATAATTTTTGCAAGAAGTATCGCCGTGAAGCGATCCGGTCCGTATAATACGGTTTCGGCAGACAGAGTCATCATTTCTGCCGACAGCCTGCAGGCAAGAAACGTGATAACAAGCTGTCTGTTACTTATCCTGCTCATTGCCTCCCGTCCTTTCTGCGCCGTGACCGCTCTTAGCCTTGCCCGATAACTGCTGTACCGTCATATCCGTATCGGACAGCTTCTTCCAGCTTTCCCTGCGAAACGTATCACGGATAATGCTTTTCAGCGTCACAGGCGCAAACGGTGCGGTATACGGCACTCCGTATGTGTTTTTTGAACACATTCTGAAAAATATAACGACCCCTACGGCTGTAATTCCGAACAAGCCGAACGTGCCTCCTGCGACTATAAATACCAGCCTCAGTATCATACAGCTGTCGTATAGATCCGGTACGGCAAACGAGCATAATCCGGTTGCCGCTATGATAAGCACCACAGGTGCGCTCATAAGACCCGCCGATACCGAGATTTCTCCTATCACAAGACCTCCGACTATGCTTACTGCGTGACCTATGCTCTGCGGCAGCCTCAGCCCCGCCTCCCTCATTATCTCATACAGGATATACATTATAAGACACTCTCCGAATACGGGATAGGCGGCAGTCTGCTCCGATGAATAAATATTCAGCAAGAGCGCCGAGCGGAACATTTCCGGGTGGAAGTTGCACAGTGCGACATAAAGACCCGGCAGAACAGCCCCTGCAATAAACGCAAAGAAACGTATGATACGAAGAAACGCCGAAAAGTACGGCTTGTGCGTATAATCGTCCATCGTTACAAAGTTCTCCGCAAACAGACACGGAAGAACAAGCGCAAAAGGCGTTCCGTCCACGATTATCCCCACTCTGCCCTCGTACAGCTTCGATACAAATACATCGGGACGTTCGGTTGTATATATCTGTGAGAAAAGGACAGAATCATCATCTTCAAGAAAGCTCTGTAAATACTCGCCCCCTGCAATAGTGTTAAGCGGAATGTTCTTCAGCTTATCCGTCACGGCATTTACGATATTCATATCCGCTTTGTCGGTAAGATAGCAAACCGAAACATCGGTCTTGCTGCGTTCCCCTACGGTCATCATTATCGTTTTCAGCGTCGGGGATTTCATTCTCCGCCTTACCATAGCAACGTTGGTTCTTACCACCTCGATAAAGCCCTCTCTTGACGCTCTCAGATTTATGTGCGTTGAAGGCTCGTCTACGCTTCGGTGTGCAAAGCCCTGTATCCCTATCGCTATGCCAAACCCTGCCCCGTCGCACAAAAGTACGGCAAATCCCGACATTATATAAAGGCACAGCGAGTCATAATCGTACACCTGCTTTTGTTCTTCGGCAATCGGCATATCCGAGCAGACCTTTGTAAAAAATTCGTTATCGTCCTGTATTTTCGGCGGTACGGATACAAGCGGACGGAAAATCAGATTTGCAAGATCCGCCTTTCCAATCATACCCTCGCAGGTGATAACCGCCATCCTGTGACCGTCAGACGAAAAATACTTGATTATAAGATCCGAGCTGTTGTTCATCAGCCTTCTTACCTCAGAACAGTTGATATTAAGATTTGCGGCAAGCCTGCTGTCGCCGCTGTTTATGCTCTCTACCGATTTTTCGGATAAATCAGGCAGTTTTTTTGAATTGCTCATTTAAGTTCCTCGCATATTGAAAGATAATCAGCAGATAATAGCTGTGTAGCCGATCTGTAACTTATCTTTTCCGTCAATGGAGGAAAATATGCTGATAATAATTATCCGTTCCGTGCTTTTGTATATTCTTATAGTATTCGCCCTGCGTCTTATGGGCAAAAAACAGCTTGCTCAGTTACAGCCCTCCGAGCTTGTAACGACAATACTTATATCCAATATCGCCACGTTGTCGCTTGAGGATTCGACCGTCCCGATGATATACGGAGTTATCCCTATACTGATGATAGTCTGCATGGACGTTTTCATGTCTTTTATTATGCTGAAGAATTCACGCTTCCGCCGCCTTGTGACAGGCACACCTCAGATAATCATTACCGACGGCATAATCGACCGCAAGGTTATGAAGCACCTTCGCTACAGCGTTGACGAGCTTATGGAAGCAATGCGTGAATGTATGATATTCGATATTTCACAGGTGCAGTACGCAATAGTAGAAACGACCGGCAAGATAAATTTCTATCAGAAAAGCCGTTACCGCAACGTTGAAAACGGCGACGTCGGGATTCAGGTGACAAACTGCGATCCGCCCTGCCTGCTTATAAAGGACGGCGAAATAAACTATCCCGGACTTCGCCGCTGGAACGGCGATGAAGCAAAACTGCGTAAAATGATTAAAAGCATGAAGCTCGATATAAAGGATATTTTCCTGCTCACAGACAGCACCGACAAAGGCATTTATACAGTGCTTAAAAGCAATGACAAATACGGCACAAAGCCGATATGTAAAGCGGAGGATAAATAAATGGGTCGAATTACCGCCTGTGCGGCAATAGTCATAGCTATGGTGGCTTTTGCCCTTTACGGCTACAATTATTCAGACACCTGTGCAAGAAGGATCTACCTTGCCGCCGATGAGATTACACAGGCGGTTGACAAAAACGACACCGCAAAAGCCATCGAAAAGGCAGACCTTGCCGAACAGCTTTGGCGGAAAATGTCGCAGCATACCATCTTTGTAGAGGATACCGAATGCGACAACGAAATAGCTATGAGCCTTGCCAGAATAAAAGTATTTGCCGAAAACGGCGAGGACGATATTTATTCCGAATGTGCCGTGCTTAAACGCCTTATCGAGCTGTATATCACCCGTCAGCAGATAACGCCGGCAAGCGTATTCTGACATATAAAAATGCCGACAGCTTTTGCCGTCGGCATTATATCTGTATTGATTTTTCGGTTTAGGAAACCGTAGCGTTAAGCTCCTTGATTCTTGCTTCAATTACGCCCTTGTTTTCGTCACGGACTGTAGTGAACGAATTACCGCCCATTATAACGTCTGATGTGAGATGACCCACTGCGTTTTCACTGGTTGCAGAGTCTGCTATATCAGGACCTATACCGTTCTTGAACTCAAATACCGATTCAAATGTAGCAGGATCCTTCAGCTTATCAAGCCTGTCAAGAAGTGTTTCATTCCAGTCGAACTCATCAATAGACTGCTGTCTTCCGGCCTTCTTTACTTCCTCGTCCTTAGATGATAACAGGTTAGCATATATCCACGCCTTATAACCGTCAGCATTCTTTGAACCCGAAACGAACATATAAGCGTCCTGTTTCATTTCCTGATAATATGTATCCGCACCGTCCATCTGGGGGAAGGGTACAAAGTTTATCTCATCATCTTCCCACTTGTTTTTCTTCTTGAACTTTCTCCATGTTTCTTCATATCTCCATGTGCCGTCCTCAAAGAAGAGCGTATTGCCGTCAGCCCATTCATTATAGCTGGGTGCCCAGCTGTTTTCTATCTCTCTTGGATAACGGAGCTGTTCCTGAGTATCATCGAATGTACGGAGCATATCCATGCACTTTTCGATGTTTGCATCATAGAGGTTGCTTACCAGCTTACCACTCTCAAGACCGATAAGGGGCTTACCTGTTGTAGCGATAAATGCGTGGTCAAGGCCGTAACCGTCAAACGCATACTTTGCGTTGTCGGGATCTGTAAACTTTCTTGCCATTTCGATGCACTTTGACCATGTCCACTCGCCCTTTTCAAACAGCTCCCAGGGATCGTCAAAACCGTTTTCTTCAATGACGGACTTTCTGTACCAGAGCAGAGTTGCAGGGTTTACGTCAACAATAGGCGTATAAACCTTACCGCCCCAGTTGAACTTGTCTATGACCGATTTATAATCGACCCAATCCTCAGTATTTGTATCAACAACACCATCGATTGTCTGGAAAAGATTCTGATAAATTCCGTAAGGATAGTTGGATGTTTCAAAAGGGAATGTATCGGGTGATTCATCCGACTGAACCAGCTTTGCAAGGTCAAGGTATCTGTTGTTGTAGTTGGAAACCTTAACATTTACGAAAACATTTTCGTCTGCCACTGTTTCATAGCCCTCGGGTTTGTTCTTAGGAGTTCCGTAAAGCGTCTTGAAAAGCTCTACTGCAGGCGATGCCTCCTGAATATCATACCACGCCATGAACTTGAGTTTCGTATCAACCTTAATACTCTTGTAGTCTTCCGCTACAGAAACGTTGTCTACGGCACTCTTTACATTTTCGTTAGAAGACATTATCTTCTGACTGCCGGTAGCTGCTCCGCCGCTTGTTGTTGATGCGGCGCTGTCCGTTCCTCCGGGTGTGGAATTCGTGCTTCCCGAGCAACCCGTAAACGCTGTCGCACCCATTACAAGAGCAAGAGCGGCCGCTGAAATCTTTTTGGTCGTTTTCTTCATATAATGTACCTCCGATACGGCATTATAAGCCGCTTAATACTCCTACATTATACCAAATTTACGACCGTCAATCAACCATTAGTTAATCCAAACTTTGAAAACTTTTTTGTGGATATACAACAACGAATTTTGCGTTTTCACGCCGTTTACACGTTTTTTAAGTTAATTATCTTTATACATCTGCGAATAACCGAGTTTTGTAAAGCCGTTTCTTTCGTACAGCCTTACCGCTCTTTCGTTGTCAGGCTCTGTTTCAAGACGGATTCTTGCAACATCGGCATATTCCTTTTCAATAAACTTAAAAAATTCTCCTGTTATGCCCTTACAGCGATGCTCCGGCTTTACATATATCTCCTCAAGCCACACCACAATACCGCCTGCCTCGTTTGAATAAGTAAGTGCAAGCAGTGCAAAGCCGTAAACCTCTTTTTTATCGTCACTGCGGAACATAAAGCAGACCGTATACGGTGAGCCTTCCATAAGCACATCGAATGTAAGCTTATGATTTTCATCGGGGATAGGGTGAAGCACAGCGGGAGAATGATAGAAATCATGCTCCATAGCGAGATATTCTTCACGGTCAGCTTTTCTTATTTTTTCAAATACCATATTTTCTCCTGTCATGCAAGCCCTAACGGGTTAATAAACAGATACGCAAAATATCCTGCGTAAGCAACGAGCATGATTATACCGCCCGCTTTTGTAAGCTCCTTTTTGCGTAAAACGAGCAGACCCAGCAGTACAGCGGTAGCTATCGCAACTATCGTATCAATGATAAATGCCTCACCGAAGGTCAGTACGCTCGGCGAGCATATTGATGCCAGACCTACAACGAACAAGATATTGAAAATGTTACTGCCGATTATATTGCCTATAGCAATATCCGATTTCTTCTTGAGCGAAGCCGCAATGCAGGTTATAAGCTCCGGCAGTGATGTGCCGAATGCAACAACGGTCAGCGATATAGTTCTGTCGTCCACTCCTATTACCTGCGCTATGCTCTTTGCGGACGCAACCGTAAGGTCACTTCCGAGTACGATGCTCACAAGCCCTATAAGAGTGATAAGTATCAGAACAGGTATCTTGTCCTTTTCGGTAAGCTGCGGCACTTCATCTGCCGAGCTGTCGTCACCCTTCTTGTAAAGGTAGAACAGATAGCCTAAGAACGCCGCAAAAAGCACCAGCATAATCACGCCGTCTATCTTGTCAAGCCCTCCGCCTATCCAGCCGAGCAGCAGTAATACGGCTGTAATGAATACAACAAACGGTATCTCGAATTTAAGCGTGTTCGGCTTTATCTTAAGGTTTGTTATCACTGCGCTGACACCGAGTATCAGCAGTATGTTCATAATATTACTGCCCACCACGTTACCTATCGAAATAGCCGCCGCATCCTGAAACGCCGCACTTATACTGATAGCCGCCTCAGGTGCAGAAGTACCCATCGCCACTATCGTAAGACCTATTACTATCTGCGGAATTTTAAATTTAGCCGCAATTTTTGACGCACCCTCGACAAACAGATCCGCACCCTTTATCAGCATAGCGAATCCTACTATCAGCACGCCGAGCGAGCATATAACATTTGCATTTATATTCACGCCGACCATATTCATAACATACAGTGCAGCGCCTATCACAAGAGCGATTACCGCAATTAACATTTTCTGTCCTCTTTCTCTGTTAACACATTAAATTATTCGGTTACACGAATGACGGGCAGTGACGTTTCATAGAAGCGACTGCCCGTACATATTGATTTTTATCGCTTACTGCTCTCCTGCAAGCTCCTTGTAAAGACCGATATACAGCTTAGCCGACTGCTTCCAGCTGAAGTCCGCCTTCATAGCTCTGGTAACCAGCTTGTTCCACTCTGTCTTGTTCCAGTAGCAATCCTTTGCTCTCTTTACCGCATAGAGCATATCGTGAGCGTTATATGACTGGAAGGTATAGCCTGTACCGTTCTCATCTCCGCAGTCAACTATGCTGTCAGCAAGACCGCCCGTTTTGCGTACTATCGGGATAGTGCCGTAACGCAGAGAGATCATCTGTGCAAGTCCGCACGGCTCGCTCTTACTGGGCATAAGGAACATATTCGCTCCGGCATAGATCTTCTTTGCAAGGTCAGGGATATATCCGCAGGTGAACGCCACTCTGTCGGGATATTTCCAGCGCATCTCGTGGAAGAACTGCTCGTACTGAGCCTCGCCCGAGCCTAATATAACTACCTTGTAGCCGAGATTTATTATATCATCAAACACACACTTTACAAGATCAAAGCCCTTGTGCTCAACAAGTCTTGATACCATACCGAGAACCGGCTCCTCACCCTGAGGAAGTCCTACTTCTTCAAGCAGCTTCTGCGTGCATATCTTCTTGCCCGCCTTCTTTGAAACCGTGAAGTTTGCAGGGATTGAAGGATCTGTAGCAGGGTTGTACATATCCGTGTCTATGCCGTTCAGGAAACCGCAGGTCTTGTACTGCTTGTCCGAAAGCGCCCTGTCAAGACCGTGTGAGAACCACGGGTCGAGTATTTCCTTCGAATATGTCGGAGATACCGTTGTGACCTTGTCTGCAACCTCAATGGCGGCTTTCATAAGGTTTATATCCCTGTCATATTCCATAAGAGAAGCGAAGTGCTTGGGTATACCCAGAACGTCCTCAAGTATCTCCATACCGTATCTGCCCTGATACTGAATGTTGTGTATAGTAAATACATTCTTTATGCCCCACAGCTTTTCATCGTTTCTGTAGAAAATGCTGTAGTATACAGGTATAAGAGCGCACTGCCAGTCGTTAGAATTTATTATCTGCGGCTTGAAGTCGATGACCTTGAGCATTTCAAGAACGGCACGGGAGAAGAAAGCATATCTTTCCGCATCGTCATAATAGCCGTAAAGTCCGAAATCACGCTTGAAATAATACTCGTTATCAAGAAAATAATATGTAACATTATTTATCTTTGCCGTGAAAAGTCCGCAATACTGATTTCTCCAGCCTACCGGCACAGAAAAATTAGTAACATACGTCATCTGATCACGCCACTGCTGTTTTATCGTATTCACATAGAGAGGTACTACAACGCAAGCCTCATGGCCCTCTTCAACGAGTGCTTTGGGAAGTGAGCCTGCAACGTCCGCAAGTCCGCCCGAAGCCGCTACCGGCTGAGCTTCACTTGCTGCATAAAGGATCTTCATGTTTTTCCGCCTTTCAGCCACGCAGTCTGATTTTCAGTATGTGGCTATTTTTATAGTTTCTTATTCCTATTTAAAAATATATCATATTTTGTTTTCAAAATCAAGCGAAATTTGTCTGCCTTTATGTCGAAGAAAGAAAAATCGGAAATAATAACTAAATATTTCAATTTCTCTTGTTCATTTTAACAAAATCGTTCTCCGTTGGTATTGCATTTTTATCTAAATCGGAGTATAATCTTAATTGAGGCAATTGTTTTCACGGATTTTCATAAACAATAGTCCGCCTTGTACAACATAGAAAAGGAAAGGTGTCATTACAATGGCTGAAAAAGAAATTACTTTACTTGACGTTATAGACAGAGCGCAGCTGCAGTCCCTGCAGGACGCATTTGCAAAGGCTACAGGTATGGCTGCATTGGCTACAGATAAAAGCGGTCCTGTTACCCAGCTTTCATCTCCTACCGATTTCTGCATGAACTATACGAGAAAATCGAGCGTAGGCTGTGAGCGTTGCAATCTCTGCGACCTTAAGGGCGGCGAGCAGGCAAGCAGAACAGGTAAGCCTGCGGTATATTATTGCCACGGCGGACTTGTCGATTTTGCATCCCCGATAATCGTAAACGGTAAACAGATCGGCTCGCTTATAGGCGGACAGGTTCTTACCGAAGAGCCGGATCTTGACAAGTTCCGTGCAATAGCAAAGGAGATCGACGTTGATCCCGATGAATATGTAGAGGCTGTAAAGAAAGTACCGATAGTTTCCGAAGAAAAGGTAAACAATGCCGCCGAGCTTTTATACAAGATGGCTCAGGCACTTTCACAGGTCGGCTACGAAAAGTACCGCATAACCGAGGAGCATAAAGAAGCGGATATTCTTTTCGATGAAGTACATTCCGACTACGAGGATATAAACGGAAATGTCGACGATCTCAATTCCTCTATCGAAGTTCTTTCCGCAGAGTTCGACACACTTCGTGAAAAGGCTTCCGAGTCAGCAAAGGCTGTCGCACAGACCGACTCTATACTCAAGTACATACAGAATGTCGCTACACAGATGACTCTGCTCGGCTTCAATGCGTCTATTGAAGCAAAGCACGTCGGTGAGGCAGGCGCAGGCTTCAACGTAATAGCACAGGAGGTAAGACAGCTTGCCGAGCAGACCTCCAACCAGACACGGAGCATTGAAGATGTGCTTGGCAGTGTCCGTTCATCAATTTCCGCTATTGATAAGGAGATCACCTTAGCGGTAGGAAAGATTGAAACCAACATCGCTACAGTAAAATCACTCAGCTCAAAAATCGCACAGACCTCAGAAAAAATCGACAAAATCAGCAAAAACCAGAACTGATTTTATTTTGACTAAGATATTAAAATCGGGACGCACCACACAATGCGTCCCGCTTCAGTCTGTCAAAAAAACTATTGTTATTATAGCTGTACTGTGAGACATATCACCAACACCGCCGAAAACACTTTCCTTACCGACAAGGTATTAATAATTTCGTGAGTGTATCAGTACAACTGCACTGACATTGACCTTTCAAAAAAACGCCACTAACCTGAAATATATGTACTAACCTGCGGACGTGTAGCGTTTAGCGTCCCTGATTTGACAGGATATTCAATGTTCAGGTGGTTTTGCAAGTTCCGCTAACACCCCGACGGGGTGTGGGTATGGGTAAGGAAAGTGGGAGCAAGAGGGAGAAAACCTAAGGGACAGGGAGAGGGGCTGTCAAGTCCCTTGTCCTGATCCCTTTGGTTGTCTCCCTCTTTCATATTGACAGGTGCATCGATTTGAATAGCGAACCCGAGAAGTGCTATCCGACAAATAGCACTATCGGTAGCTTGCTATCATAGGTGAATACTAAAAGATATAACTGAAGCACAATAAATAACAGACTTCTTCTGCAATCTGAGCGGGACGCACCACACAATGCGTCCCGCTTTTTTACTTATCATACGGACTGTCAAATTCCCTCTCCGCCTTCTCTACCGCTTGCCTTAGAGTAAGCCCTGTAAAGAACGGTGCGTTGAGATACCTTCCCGACTTTTTGTCATCCACAAACGCACCTACCGCAATACCTTCAAAAAAACACGGCGGCTCTTAGAAAAGAGCCGCCGTAGCTGTTTTTATGATTATTATTCAACCGTCTTGTTCAGTTCTGCGAGACGAGTGTCTATCTGACCCTGGTACTTAGCACGGAACGACGTATAGGATTCACCTGTCATGTAGGGGCCCTTTGTGAGCTGCTCTACGGGGTTATCCTGGCTATCTGTACTTGCAATATCCTGACCGATACCGTTCTTGAAATCAAACACTGCTGTAAATGTCTTGGGATCCTTCATCATATCAAGTCTGTCAAGCAGTGTATCTGACCAGTCATATTCTTCCTTTGACTGCTCTCTGCCAGCCTTGGCGATTTCCGGATCGTTTGAAGCTACTAAGTTAGAATAGATCCATGCCTTATAACCGTCAATGTTCTTAGCGCCGGCAACGAGCATTATAGACTCCTGCTTCATACTCTGATAATACTTATCTGCGCCGTCCATCTGGGGGAACGGAACAAAGTTGACTTCATCATCTTCCCACTTGTTTTTCTTCTTGAACTTTCTCCATGTTTCTTCGTATCTCCATGAACCGTCCTCGAAGAAGAGAGTGTTGCCGTCAGCCCATTCATTATAGCTGGGGTTCCAGCTGTTCTCGGTATCTCTGGGGTAACGGAGCTGTTCCTGTGTGTTATCGAATGAACGAAGCATATCGAGGCACTTTTCAATGTTTGCGTCATTCATATGACTTACCAGCTTACCGTCCTCAAGGCTTATAAGAGGTGTGCCTGTTGTGCAGACAAAGTTGTTCTCGGGGAAGTAACCGTCGAGTACAAACTTTTTGTTTTCGGGATCAGAGAACTTTCTTGCCATTTCCATGAATGCCGACCATGTCCATTTGCCCTGTTCATAAAGCTCCCAGGGGTCGTCAAGACCTGCTTCTTCTACAATGCTCTTTCTGTACCAGAGATAGCTTGTAGGAGTAAGGCTCATAATCGGGCAGTAATTCTTTCCGCCCCAGTTGAACTTGTCGATAGCTTCCTTATAGTCAGCCCAGTCATCTGTTGTAAAGTCGATTATACCATCGAGCGACTGGAAAAGGTTCTGGTATACGCTGTAGGGGTAGTTGCATATTTCAAAGGGGAAGCAGTCGGGCGAATCATCAGACTGTACCAGTTTTGCAAGACCTGTATATCTGTCTGCGTATGTTGTAACCTTTATGTTTACAAATACGTTTGCATCGTCAACCGACTCATAGCCCTTAGGCTTGTTTGCAGGTGTGCCGTAGAGTTTCTTGAATACCTCTACTGCGGGAGATGCTTCCTGAATGTCCCACCAGGCCATCCACTTGATCTTTGTGTCAACCTTGATGTCCTTATAGTTCTCAGCTGCCGATACGTTGCCTACAGCGCTCTGTACGCCTTCATTCTCAGACATCTGCTTTTGTGTCTCGCCTGTTGTTGAAGCGGTCGAACTGCTTGTTGCTCCGCTTGCGGCAGGTGTGCCGCTGCCGGAACAGCCTGAGAAAGCAGTAACGGCAGATACGAGTGCCATTGCACCGGCAATTGCCTTAGTATACTTTTTCATTTATGATCCTCCTGTAAATTTCCCACACGCAAGTGGGTTTTTGCATATTGTTACATATAATATTATAACAAATCCGCAGTCATCCAGTCAATAAACAAATTGCAGTAATTTAGCTAAACCGTTTTGTGTAAATAGCACAATTCACACACGAAAATTTAGGTTAATTAGCTAAATTTGATTATTTTCCGTTAACGGCTGAAGCTGCCTGTAGGTTTCTCGCAAGATAAACCTATACCCCGTACCTTGTCGGCACGGGGTATCGTTTTTTGACTGCTTTATTGAATTGTTGTCGGCTGACGGTAAATCAGCAGTAATTTTATAAGACGTTCAGCGTCGCTTGTTTTATCTCTCGGAATAAAGAAATGTGCATTACCGTCTACCCACCACCATGTAGAGCCGATATTATAGCATTCAATGTCAGCGGCACCATCAGTATAATAATCATACAGCGTACTCATTTCAATCAGCTTTTTTGTATCACTGTACTTGAAATCACTTACCATTATGTCCATAGGGTCATAATTATAGCTGAACAGCGACATCAGAGTATAAGTATCCTTATCCGCTTCGCTCAGGGAAACCGTAAACGCATCTACCTCCGAGTAGAACTTGTCTTTACGGGATGTCATTTCCGACTTACCGAGCAGTGCAATCGTTTCGGTGCAGTTTTCTCTTATTTCAAGGCTGAATGCGTTGTATTCGGAATTATCGTAATGGTTGCAGAAGGCAAGTCTGTAAACCAGCTTTCCGCTGTTTTTGCCGGCTTTGTAATCATTTTTAATTGCTTCGAAGAGTTTTTCGTTTACATTTCTGTCAAGCGTTTTTCCGTAATAATCTCCGCCCTTCTCAAACACATACACTTCATTTACACCTTCTTTGTCACAGGTTTTCTTGAAGGTATCATAATACAAGTCTGTTTTTGAGAGCGTAAGGCGTAATTCATAAAGAGCTTTAGCGTAAGCATCGTAATTTTCAGACGAAAGTGCCAGCCTGTAGGTACGGTACACTTTTTTACCGTTTTTCAGCCTGTAGCTGAATTTAACGGTACTTACAGTTGCATTTTCATACCGCTCGGCTTTAAAGCTTTCGCCGGCAAGGAAACAATACTTGTTGTCAACAAGGAACTTGTTGTAATCCACAACAGCCTTTTTACTATCTTCGTCCTCAAAGTATATCGTTTTATAATCGTTATTGCCATCACAGTAAACGATGTTGTATGATGCACTTGCGCCGCTTACTTCGGAAGCATCGGGGACACGGAAGAACAGATCTCTGAAGCCCGAATTATTGAGAACTGTAAAAAGCAGCAGCGATGCGACAACGGTAATAACAAATCTCAGCACTGACTGCCATATCTTTTTGAGCTTTCTTCCGTGTGCAAGCTCGGCAAAGAAGTAGCCGACCGCACACAGCGATATTATCACTATCAGCGTCAGACTATCCGTAGTAAGAACCGTCATGTTGCTTATTCCGACCGCCGCTGCGATTATACCGGCTATAAGCGCAAGCGTAATTATGTGATAAGCCGGTTCAAACGCAAAATGGTTGCCCGTATTCTCAGCCTTGCGGTACTTATTAGCAAGATACGCCAGCAGTACAAGAACACCCGCCGATATAACAAGAACAACGATAGTGTCTATGCTGTACATATTGAACAGATTGAAATTTTCGTAAACATCGTTATAAGCGTTCATCTTAAGCATCAAGAATGAGATCAATGCCGCAAGCACCGTTCCGAGCGGAGGAACCTTGCCGAATATATCCGTCATATATCCGTCAAGCTGTTCACCTGCCACAGCAAATACCGGAGCGAATACCGCAAGCGTTGCAAACACAGCCACTATCATCGCAAGAATCGTGTACACCACGCTGTCGCCAGTTCTGCCCGTGCAGGCGTTGATCAGCACCGCAGTAAGATACACGAATACCAAAGCTGTGACCGCCGTGATAAAAACAAAGAATACAATACCCGCTATATCCTTAAGATAGGTTTTTTCGTTTACAAAACTGAGGCAGATTGAAAGGAAGCCATCCGTTTCCGAAGCTGAAAAAATCTTGTCGCTGAGTTTTGTTCCCGACAACGCCGTCACCACAGATGCTATTCCGCCCATAATAACGGTAGGCGCAACGCTTATCACTGCGCCTACACCGAGATCCGCAAAAAATCTCTGACTGTTTGTAAGCGGAAGACTCAGGTACAGGTCGCTGTCGCACTTTTTCAGATTATATCTGAACACCGACACAACGGTAATTATTGACATGACCGCAATCGCACAGAATATGAGCGCCATAAAGAAAGTATCTGCGTCAAGGAGCGTTCCCAGATTGTTAAGTGCATACGTTTTGTACTCGGCTAACCTTCCCTCCACAATATCATTGACTTTTCCTACTGTATATGTAAGGCATACCGCCATTACCGGCATACCCAGAAACGCAAAGATCAGATTGAAAACCAGATAGTTGAAATTTGTCCTGAGTTTATACAGAAAATATCTGCCGAAAAAACTCTTTTCAGCGATCGAGTTTTGAGCTGTCATATCCCTGTCCCTCCATCTCATAAATAAATATCTCGTTAAGCGTGAGCGGTATCACATCGCAGAACTTCGCACCCTTTTCACGCATCACACGGCAGATCTCATCGCTGTCGCCGTTTACAATAAAGTTCTGTACACTGCCTATCGTGTTTTCCGACAGGATTTCAAGTTCAGCAAAGTCAGTGGCCGTCTTTGCATTGTCAAATGCGACCTGCACCTTATGGATACTGCCCTTTACACTGTCAAGTTCACGGTCGAATATGACCTTGCCCTTATGAACAAGACCCACGCTGTCACAAAGCTCCTCTATCTCGGTCAGATTGTGCGACGAAATCACTACTGTGCTTTCGTTTTCCGTCATAGCGTCAAAGAGCATTTTTCTGACGCTTATTCTCATAGTAGGGTCAAGTCCGTCAAAAGCCTCGTCCAGCAGAAGTATATCTGTCGATGCCGCAAGTCCGCACACGACCGCCGCCTGCCGTTTCATACCCTTTGAAAATGTTGACATACGCTTGTTCTGCGGCAGATCTATCGCTTTCATAAGCCTTGCAAATTTCTCATTTGAAAATGTCGGATAGAATATCTCGTACATTTTTCTCATATCCTCAGGTGTCATATTCGCATACTGCTCAACATCATCGCTCACATAGAACACCTTCTGCTTAACTTCGACATTGTCATAAATCGTATTGCCGTCTATCGTTACACTGCCTTTGTCCTGCTTGTATATTCCTGCAAGGATACGCAGCAGTGTGGATTTTCCCGCTCCGTTCGAGCCGAGCAGACCGTAGGCGCTTCCGCTTTTGACGTTCAGTGTCATCTCGTCAAGTGCAGTGAAATCATCAAATTTCTTTGTCACTTTATCCACGTTTATCATATTTTTTCCTCCTCACTAAAAACGTTATCAATTACCGCCGTCATCATCTCTTTGGTAAGGCCGGATTTCACGCCGTCCTCAACAGCCTTGCGAAACTCCTCAGTTGCCTTTTCAAGCACAGCAGAGGAATATTGCGACCGTTCAGCCACATAACTGCCCTTTCCGGGAAGCGAATATATAAGCCCTCTCTGTTCAAGCTGTCTGTAGGTTTTCTGCACCGTGTTCGGATTGATAGTAAGCGCCTTTGCGACCTCACGCACAGCAGGCAGCTTTTCGTTTTCAGCCATTTCACCGCCGATTATCAGCTCCGCTATTCTCGCCTCAAGCTGCTCGGACAAAGGAATGCCGCCCTGCAATCTTAAAGAAAACATTCTTTACCGCCTTTCTTCTCAACTGTACTATCTATGTTGGTACAGTTGTATGATAACATACATTTCCGCATTTGTCAACAGTTTAAAGCGATTTTTTCCGACCCGACACGTTATAACATCGGCTGAAAGTATACAGTTGTACAAACTGCACAATTTTCACAATGACATTTCTACACCCGTATTTCATTTTTCACGAAAAATCCCTTGTATTTTTTCCAAAATCCGTATATAATGTATTTATCCGAATTTTTGATGAAAGGATAAAAGGATAAAACCATGAAAACTTACACTTGCAAAAACATACGAAACATAGCCCTCGCAGGACACGGCGGCAGCGGTAAAACATCCGTAGCGGAAGGCCTGCTCTACAAGTGCGGCGAGATTGAGAGAATGGGCAAAGTATCGGACGGCAACAGCGTCTGCGACTATGATCCCGAAGAGATAAAGAGAAAGATCTCACTCGGTACTTCGCTTGCTTACTGCCAGTGGAAAGACGTTAAAATAAATATTCTCGATACTCCCGGTCAGTTTGATTTTGCCGCAGGACTTTACGAAGGAATCAGCGCCGCAGAAAGCGTTGTAATAGCGCTTCCCGCAAAGGACGGCGTTCAGGTCGGCACCATAAAGGCTTACAGAGAGGCAGTAAAGCACGGCAAGGCGACAATGTTCGTTGTCACCCGTATGGAAGAAGAAAACAGCAACTTCTACAAGTGCCTTGAGGAGCTTAAGACGCAGTTCGGCCCGTCTATATGCCCGATAGTCGTTCCCTTTGACAAGTATGGCACCGTTGAAAGCTACATAAACCTGCTTGAAATGAAGGCATATACTTATGACAACGGCGTACCTACCGAAGTGCCCATGCCTGCGTCGGAAAACCGTCTGAAAGGTCTGCGTGCCGCAATGGCTGAGGCTGTAGCCGAAACGGACGAAGAGCTTATGATGCGCTACTTCGAAAACGAGGGCGAGGACTTCACCGAGGCCGAGATAGTAAAGGGACTTCACGACGGTATACACAAGGGTTACATCACACCTGTTGTATGCTGTTCGGGCGACACTCTCGCAGGCATTGATATGATGCTCAACACCATTATATATATGCTCCCAAGCCCCGACGAAACAGGCGGCGAGCTTTGCGATGACGGCTCAAAAGTACAGTATGCGAGCCGTGACACGCTTGAAGCAAAGGTGTTCAAGACTGTAGCCGACCCCTTTGTCGGTAAGCTCAGCTATATAAAGATAGTCAACGGTACTCTTGCCGCAGGAACTGAAGTAGTTAACCGCACAACAGGCAATCTTGAAAAGCCCGGTAAGCTTCTTAGTATGCAGGGCAAGAAAACGGAGGATATGATTGAAGCCTACGCAGGTGACATAGTAGCCGCAACAAAGCTCAGCGCAAACACGGGCGATACGCTCACTGCGTCAGGCGATGAAACGGTATTCGCCGCAGAAAAATACCCCGTTCCCTGCTTCTTCAAGGCTATCTCCGCAAAGGATAAGAATGACGAGGGCAAGATAAGCAATGCGATAAAGCGTATGGTTGAGGAAGACAAGACATTAAGCTACGACCACAACCACGAAACGCATCAGCGTATATTAGGCGGTCTTGGCGAACAGCACCTTGACGCCGCAATTTCAAAGATGAAGGCAAAATTCGGTGTGGATGTAATAGTTTCCGACCCGATAATCGCCTACCGTGAATCTATCCGCAAAAAAGTACAGGCTGAAGGCAAACACAAGAAGCAGTCGGGCGGTCACGGTCAGTACGGCCATGTAAAGATTGAATTCGAGCCTTGCGACAGCGATGCTCTTGTATTTGAGGAAAAGGTTTTCGGCGGAAGCGTTCCGAAGAACTATTTCCCTGCCGTTGAAAAGGGTCTTGTAGAATCGACAGCACACGGTGTACTGGCAGGCTATCCTGTTGTTAATTTAAAGGCTACCCTGCTTGACGGCTCATACCACCCTGTAGACAGCTCCGAGCAAGCGTTCAAAATGGCGGCTCACATTGCATACAAGCAGGGTCTTGCACAGGCACAGCCCTGTCTGCTTGAGCCTATCTGTCTTGTAAAGGTAATTCTTGACGATGCAAGCACAGGTGATATAATGACGGTCATCAACAAGCGCAGAGGCACTGTTCTCGGTATGAATCCCAGCGAGGAAGAACAGGGTATGACCGAGCTTGACGCTCAGATGCCTCAGTCCGAGATAACCGACCTTGCAACCGTTGTCCGTCAGATAACCAGAGGCTTAGGTCATTTCACCGCTCAGTTTGACCACTACGAGCAATTACCGCAGGCTCTTGAAGCCGACGTAATAGCCAACGCTCCCAAATTCTCCGAATACGAAGGTTGATGCCGATGCGGCACTTCAAATTCCGCCTGCGGCAATGTGCCGCCCCAAATTCCGCCTGCGGCAATGTGCCGCCCCAAATCCCGCCTTTAATAACGATACATATCTTTAAAGGACGGCGAAACGGCGGAAGTTACACAAATCAATAATTAATAAAAGCGGTTACAGTGATATGCTGTGACCGCTTTTTTTATATTCTTGTCGTTAGCTACCCTTGTCCAACGCCAATCCTTGCCAAAACCGCACTATCCTACTTGCTTTTCGTAGGGGAGGAGCTCGCTCCTCCCGTTGCACCAATCCTTGTTGTTTTCACTAATCTTTGCAAAAGAACACCCATCGCTTGCCTTGCTCGCCCCTCCCGAAACATCATTGCAATTATAAAAACGTTTCAAAGAAATTCAATGTAAATAAGAAATTGCGTTTTACCCTTGATACTTGACAGATTAAAAACACCCAGAAAATCAAAACTTCGATTCAACGGGAGGGGCAAGTAAGGCAAGGACGCCTTAGTGTGTGCCCAAAGTATCGCAAGGATGCGAAACCCAAAAAGCACACACAGACACTCACCCTACAAACTCACCATACACAAAAATCCGCCATTTAAGTAAACAGCGGATTCTTTATATTCAATTTTCTGCACTCGTTAAAAGTAATGCAAGAATGTTTAACTGCGGCGGCAACACCCACCGTGACCGCCTTTTTCGCACCATCCCTCGCTCCGCACCAACCTTTCAAAAACCGCACTATCCCACTTGCTTTTCGTATGGCGAGGGTCTGTGTGTGCTTGGTTGGCTTTGCGTCCTTGCAAAGCCCTTGGACACACACGCTAAGGCATCCTTGCTTTGCTCGCCCCACGTCTGTCCTTTTATAATACGTCAATCACTCACAAGTCTGTTCACCGGCTCATTCGTCAGCCTTTGGAACAGCTTCACCGCAAGGCCGGTGCAAAGCGCCGAAATAACAGTACCCTCCCTTGTTCCGACTATCGTGAGATCAAACAGCAACAGCGACAGAATCAGCGCAAGCACCACACAGCTTACATCAAAAGCTATCTTTACATTACCGAAATTCTTGTTCGCCGTATCTGCTATCGCCTTTACAAAAGCCTCTCCCGAGTTCATTATAACATTTGCCGAAACCGACAGTGATACGCCGAAGCCCAGTATCACTATTCCGACAATCACCATCACAAGACGCATTATGTAGCTTTCCGCAGGAATAAACCCGACCAGCCACAAGCCGAAATCGGTAAAATATCCGAACAGGAATGACAGCGGAATCTGCAAAAGCTGTATCAGTTGAAACTTCTTTCTTAGTATAATTATCTGACCTAGTATCAACACGCAGTTCCAGATTATAAGCCATACTCCGAGCGAGAAACCTCCCTTTGTACAGCTAAGCACATTCGCAACGGACGAAATCGGCGACACGCCAAGTTCCCCGTGCTTTGTAAAAGCCACTCCCAGTGCAGAGAAAAACAGGCTTATTATAAATAAAACATATCTTTTAGCGGTTTCTTTCTTTGACATTTTCGTCTTTCCTTCGTTCTTTGATTCAATCAAGATTTTCACGCATCCTTGACAACAGCGAAATAAGCAGTTCACGCTCTTCATCGGAAAATCCGCAGGTAGCCCTGTCCTCTATCCTTGAAAATTCCTCTTTGATAAGCGGAATGAGCATTCTTCCCTTCTCTGTGAGATATACGCTGAGCGAGCGTCTGTCAGGCGCTGACCGTGTTATCAGACCCTTTTTCTCCATGCCGCAAAGCAATGAAGTCATCGTTGCAGGCTCAATTCTGCAGGCGGTGGCAATATCCTTCTGCATTGCTCCGTCATGCTCCGCAAGATATTCAAGCACCTTCGGCTGTCCCGAAGTCAGCCCCTCGTTTTTCAGAGCAGAAAAAATCCGCTTGCGAAAAGCGGTGTGGTTTGTCATAAGCAAGTGATGAAGTGAATTTTCCATTAGTCCCTCCGGAAATATTTTAATTCGCATTTAAACTGTTAGAAATCTAATAATATATTACCATATATCCTCTGCCTTGTCAACAATATATTTTCACCGTCCTGATGCCGCCGGACACCCAACCCTATCATACAGCACAGTAATACCCCGTACCATAAAAAACGGACGGCTGCGGCGGATAAAACCGCCGTCACCGTCCTTTAGCATCACTTGAGATTGAAAATATCAATAAGTCCTGAAGCCGAGAATATATATCTGTTCCGGCATCGACAGATCAAACACTGCGGGCTTCTCCCTGTCGATTCCGGCAAGCACTGCCTTGTCAAACTGTGCCGTCACCGTTTCAAATTTGGTAACATCTACCGTTGGCTTCACCTCAGCCTCGCATAATGTCTTTCCTCCGTAACGCACGGTTATTTTGCCCGTATTGACACGGCTTCCGCACACTATCTCTATACTGTCTGCGTCACCAAGCACACAGTTGTTGTAGATAAGTCCGCCGCCGAGCATATAGTGCTGTTCTAACTTTTTGCTGTATTTCATTTTCGTCCCGTATTTGCCGTCGTAATTTTTCGCCTTGATGCCCTTGCAAAGCTCTCTCGGAGATATTATTTCACCGCTTACGTCGATCGTTTTTGTAAGCCTTATATCCTCGCTTGACGCACCCGCCATAAAGGTGTATCTGCCCTGCTCTACGGCAAAACGTTCACGGCTGACATCGTAGAATCTCAGTTCCGACTTTTTTATATCAAATTCAAAATGCCTTTTCCTGCCACCCTTGATATGCTCACGGGCAAAAGCCACAAGCTGTCTTAGCGGACGTTTTACCGACGGATTTTCCATACGGAAATATATCTGCACTACCTCGTCACTGTCCGTTTCGGAAACATTTGTGACATCAAGCGAAACGCTTATAACATCACCGTTTTCCTTTACGTCAAAGTCCGAATATTCAAACCTTGCGTAGCTAAGCCCGTATCCGAACGGATAGAGCGGTTTTCCCCTGTAGTAAAGATATGTCATATCGTTTTCGATAATATTGTAGCATTCTATCGGTGCAAGCTCATATTCGCTTTTATACCACGTCTGTGCCAGTCTGCCGGCAGGAGAATATCTGCCGCTTATCACATCGGCGAAAGCGTTTCCAAGCTCCGGACCTGCGTGTGTGGTGTAGATTATAGCAGGCATATATTCCTGCTCCTCGCATATCGAGAACGGATAGCTTGACACCACCGCCATTACGCATTTGTTGTTGGCGCTGTAAACCGCTTTGGCAAGCGCAGAATCATGTGCGGGCAGTGACAGTGTCTTACGGTCGTACATTTCACGGGCTACTATCATCGGATCGTTGCCGATGCAGACTATAACCGCATCGGCTTTTTTCGCAAGCTCTGCGGCACGCACTATACCGTCTGATATGACCTCCTCGCAAAACAGCTTGTCATCGGTCAACCCGTACTGCCTTAAAAGTGTCAGCTTTCCCTTTTCGTCAACGCCCAGAGCCTTGCCGAAATAGGTGCGGTACAGTACCTCATCTCCGTGTTTCTGCGGTTTCATTATTTCCTGCGAGTACCAGCGGTAAGTGCTTTCGCTGTCGCACTTACAGGTGTTTTCCGTTATGTATTTGTTGTTGTAAAGCGAACGGTACGTTGTTTCATCGTGACCGTATTCCGCCTTTTCAAAAAGCGCCCTCGGATCGTCCTTTTCGTAAATCGCACTCACCGTATCATCATCTGCAACACCGAGATATTTTCCCGTCAGCTTCGATTTTATTACTATATGATCGCAGGCATTATCATATTCTGCTTTTCCGTATCTTTCTTTTATTCCGTCGAATATCGTTGTATTATATGACGAATAACCTGTATACCAATCCATAAGATTGCAGTTACCGTTCATACCGACCACAGCCACGCTACATTCATCATAAATCGGCAGTATGTCGCTATTGCGTAGTAATACCATCTGTTCCAGTGCTGCTCTGCGATTGAGGCACTTATGCTCCTCGTTGTCAATCATCATCTCGCACACATCTGAGAATGGATGTTTTTCGTCAAATTCACCAAGTCTGAACCTTGCAAGCAGGCTGTTATACAGCGCTTTGTCTATATCATTTTCCGACACAAGTCCGCTGTTCAATGCCTCAAACACCGCCGCTTCGACCACGTCCTCGCAGTCGGTCATAACGTCCGTACCGTTCTTTATCGCAAGGGCTATCGTTTCTGCGTGGGATTCGCTGTATTTGTGGAACGTTACATTCTGCGAGAAATCGCCACCGTCAGTTACCACGAATCCCAGTCCCCATCTGTCTTTGAGGATTTTCTGTATATCCGGATTTATAACCGCCGGGACACCCGAAAGTTCGTTATATGCCGCCATTACAGAGTATGCTCCGCCGCAGGTTATCGGGCGTTCAAATGCCGCATAGTAATACTCGTTGAGCGTCCTCATATCGACATCGGACGAGGCTGTTCCACGCTCGTTTTCGGTATTGTTGGCGCAAAAATGTTTCAGCGTCGGGATGGTCTGAAGGTACTCCCCGTGCCTGTTCGCAAGCCCTTTTGTGTATGCCGCCGACATTTCTCCGGTCAGAAACGGGTCCTCTCCGTAGCCCTCCTCATTTCTGCCCCAGAGCGGATTTCTGCACAGGTCAACGGTAGGCCCCCACAGCATCAGATGGCCGCTCGGGTGGCGTTTGTTCAGCACCCGTGCCTCCTTGCCTGCCGCAAGTCCCGCCTTTTCCATAAGCTCCGTGTCAAACGTTCCCGAAAGCCCGATGGGCTGGGGAAATACGGTCGTCGGCTCATCGGGGTTTCTCGAAACATATCCCCTTGCAACCTCCGCACCGACATACCACTCGCCTATATCAAGGCGAGGCACAGCCGCCATATGACTTGACATAAGTCCTGCCTTTTCCTTGATTGTCAGCCTTGATAAAAGGTCCTTTACTCGCTCGTCAAACGACAGCGAGCTATCCCTGAATCTATACTTGTTTTCCATGTTCTCCTCCGTCTTGCAGCTGTTGGCTTTTTACGCAAACTGCAATATACATCATCGCTATCATAGCATATGTAATCGTTTTCGTCAATAGCAAAATATGCTTTGAATAAATTATTATGGCTTTATTTTTTATATTCGGGCGTTTTCAGTGTTGATTTTTTGCTTTCAGTGTTAATTCTTCTTTGTTTTTGTGTTGTTCTTCTTCGTTATAGTGTTGATCTTTCACGTTTTAGTGTTGATCTTTCACGGTTTAGTGTTGTTGTTCTTCGTTTTAGTGTTGATTCTTCACATTTTAGTGTTAATTCTTGATTTTCTTGACAAAAACAAGTATAATATAACCAGTAACATTAAGGAGAGTGCTTATGCAAACCGAAGAGCTGATTGAATTAGTATCCGATATCAGAAAAATCAAATCGGAATCACAAACAATAGAATTGAAAGCTGCCAAAATAAATTGTCCGACAAAACTATTTGATACTCTCTCTTCTTTTTCCAATCAAGACAACGGCGGAATTATCATATTCGGAATTGACGAACCAAACGATTATGAAATTTGTGGTGTTTATGACCCCCAGGATTTGCAAAAGAGAGTTACCGAACAATGTAAGCAAATGGATCCGGTTGTACGAGCACTATTTACAATGTGCAGTATGAATGGCAAAACAATCGTTTCAGCTGAAATACCCGGGGTTGATATATCTGAACGCCCTGTCTATTACAAAGGTGTCGGACGCTTAAAGGGATCTTATATACGAGTCGGCGAATCAGATGAGCTGATGAGCGAATACGAAATTTATAGCTATGAGGCTTTCAGAAAAAGAACGAGAGATGATATAAGAGTAGTAGATAATGGCAATTTTACAATGATCAACGAAGAAAGAATGGAAACATATCTGAAAGCCGTTAAAAACGAAAGGAAAAATCTTTCTGATAACCTATCCAAAAGCGAAATACTTGAACTTATGGGAGTTACAAATAACGGAATGCCGACTTTGGCAGGATTGATGACATTTTCAATATACCCGCAGACATATTTTCCTCAACTATGTATTATTGCTATTTCTCTTCCCGGCACCGAACAAGGCACTATCGGAATTGACGGTGAACGATTCTTGGATAATATGAGAATAACAGGAGCTATTCCGGATATGCTTGAAGAAGCGGTAGAGTTTGTTCGTAAAAACAGTCGCACAAAAACAATAATAGATGATAACGGACAACGCGTTGATAAGCCGGAATATCCAATAAAGGCAGTTCGTGAAGCTGTACTAAACGCCTTGGTTCATCGTGACTACAGCATACACACAGAAAATATCCCAATTAGAATAGAGATGTATCGTGATCGTATGGAGATAACCAACAGTGGCGGTTTATACGGAAAAATATCTATAGATGCATTAGGCAAAGTACGACCTGAAACAAGAAATGCCGCTTTAGCCAATATATTGGAATTGCTGAAAATCACAGAAAACAGATACTCTGGTATACCGACAATGCGAAACGAATTTGCTAATGCAGGTCTTCCTGCTCCTCGGTTTTCAGTGGTACGCGGCGAATTCAAGGTTACAATGAAAAACGGATTTTTTGTTGAGAATGAGCCAATCGACCGATCCTTATTGGAATTCTGTACAATACCTCGTACAAGAGATGAAATTGTTGCCTTTATCGGAAAATCCAGAAACTATGTTATGTCAAAAATAGTCGCTCCTCTTGTTGAAAGTAATGAACTAAATCTTACTTTTCCGGAAAAGCCTAAAAGCCCCAGACAAAAATACTTCAGCAACAAAAAATAATATTAAAAACAACGCAGTGCCGCTACCAACAGCACTGCGTTATCCTTATATTTACTTGAATTATCCGCCCTTATTCTGTCTTCGGCATCCATTTACCCTTCCATGTGTACAATGCCATAAGCACGACGCCTATTACCCACGAAACAGGGTACAGCAGATAAACACCGTCAATAGTCGGGAAAAGCGGCACTACGAGCCATATCCAGAATATTCTGAAAATGCACATTGCGAACAGTAATATCAGCATCGGAGGAATGCTCTTGCCCGTGCCTCTTACAGCCCCCGCAAGCACATTCATAATAGCAAGCAGGAAATAGAACGGACAGAAGTATTTCATTGCGGTTTCGCCGCAGGCGGCTACTGCGTCATCGTTTGTGAAAAGCCTTATAATCGGATCGGCAAACACAAGCAGCAGGATGCCTGTTATGACAGTGTAAACAACGCCCATACCGAGTGCTGTCCACATACCCTTTTTAACACGTTCGGGCTTATTCGCACCGTAGTTCTGACCGACAAAGGTAGTCACCGCCATACTTATACTAAGCACCGGCAGGATGTTGAAGCCGTCCACTTTAAGATATGCGCCGAAGCCTGCTACCGCATCCGAGCCGAAACTGTTGACGCTTGCCTGTACAAGCACGTTTGAAAAGGAGATGACCATATTCTGAATGCCTGTAGGCAGACCTACCTTTATTATCCTTATCGCCATATCCCTGTGTACCTTTATCTGACGGATAAACAGCTTATAATCCGCATTTACCCTTACCATATAGATTATAGCCATAACGCAGGAAACAAGCTGGCTCGCATCGGTTGCTATCGCCGCACCCTCTACGCCCATACCGAAGCCTTGTATCAGTATAAGGTCGAGCGCTATATTGACAACTGACGCCGCACCGAGATATAACAGCGGTCTTTTTGAATTTCCGGCCGCATTGAATATTCCGGCACACATATTATAAAGCACGTTGAACAGCAATCCGCCGCAGTATATCTGCAAATAGAGCGATGCGCCGTCAAGGATATTATCCGGCGTCTGCATCCAAACGAGGAACAGTCTGCTCATAAATACACCCATGACCGTCAGCACAAGGCCGATTATAACTGCGATTGCCATTGCCGTATGTACCGCTCTTTTCACATCGTCCTTACGCTTTGCACCCATATACTGCGATATAATAACGCCTGCGCCGACCGATGCGCCCTGGCTGAACGCTATCAGCAGACTGACGATAGAGCCGGTTGAGCCTACTGCCGCCAGAGCCTCCTTGCCCACGCAGTTTCCTACTATTATAGAATCGACCGTGCTGTATAACTGCTGTAAGAGGTTGCCCAGTATCAGCGGCACGGAAAATATAAGCAGCTTCTTCCAGATAGAGCCCTCTGTCATAAGGACCGTTCCAGATTTCTTTTTCTCTTTTATATCTACGCTCAAGTTAAACTTCCTTTCTTCATCCATAAATATTATACTCATTTAAAAGAATATGTCAACTTCCGTTATCACTGACGTTTTGTGCCACAGCATATTGAACTGTGCTGCAGATCGTGATAAAATGTAAATAGCAGAAAACACGCCGAAAGGATATGATAAATATGACAGACGAAAAGAAAAAAGCTCCCGTACAGCCCGATGATAAAGGCGACTACAGACAGTCTGCCGACAAAGAGGAGGCTATATGGGATATGAAGCAGGAGCTTGAGGATTATATCGAGGATCAGGGTATATATATAAGGCAGTAAAATATAGAATAAACCGCAGCTTGTATAAAAAGTCTGTTTTTTCAAAAAGTGCTTATCCTAAATTCCTATCCCCTTTAGGACACTCTGTTGGCTTTGCTTCGTGCAAAGCTCGGTGTGTCCTTATTTCGTCATCCTTGCCGAACCCCCATTTCCCCCGTGAAAGGCTGTGTATGCTTGGTTGGCTCTGCATCGTGCAGAGCCTTTGGGCATACACGCCCGGCGTCCGTGCCGGGGCTGAATGTGGGGCTACGCCCAAAGCAAGGACGCTTTGGTTGCTTGCCAAAAGTTTTGCACGATGCAAAACTAACATAGCAAGCAACGCTAAACACCCATTTTCGAAAATTATATAGGTTTGTCGACAGACTGTAAACCGATTTGCCCTTTCGGGATAACTATGCGATAAGAAGTATGAGAAGCGGATACAGATAATATGAAGCCGTATATATCCGTATTCCGCCTAATATTTCAAAAACGCACCCGATGACATAGGAGAATTCATACGGGCGGCTGAAGAAACGCAAAAATAAGCTTGACAAAGCACTTTAACTGTGCTAAAATCATTTTTTGTGAGTTCGCAATATCCTCACTTTCCGTCAGAAGACGGATAAATCAAAACTACGAAAGGACAATTCAATATGCGAAACAAAAAAGTCCTGTTTATCACACAGGGAGCCGTTATCGCCGCAATCTATGTAGTGCTGACCTATATTGTCAGCCTGCTGGGGCTTACAAACGGCGTAATTCAGGTGCGTCTTTCCGAGGCGCTCACGATCCTGCCGGTGTTTACTCCGGCGGCAATTCCGGGACTGGTTGTAGGCTGTGTTATCTCAAACATACTGACCGGTGCTGTAATATGGGATGTTATCTTCGGAAGCCTTGCCACACTCATAGGAGCGGTAGGCACATATCTTCTGAGAAAGCATCACAGGATACTGTACCCCCTTCCGCCCATAATTGCCAATACTGTTATAGTACCGCTTGTACTGACCTATGCTTACGGTGTACCGGACGCATTATGGTTCTCGGCACTGACGGTATGTGCAGGTGAGGTTATCTCCTGCGGAGTTCTCGGTCTGCTCCTGTATCACGGACTGGACAATAAATATTGCAGACGTTTGTTTACCGCAAAGGTTTAACAAACAAAACAGTTTGAGCCGCTATGAGTATATCATGGCGGCTCAGCTTGTAGAAAAAGTCTTTAGTTTGATGTACTTCTGTTATATCATTCAGCTTAGACTATGATAGTAAGGCTACCGATAGTTCTTTTTACCGGACAGCCGCATTATTTTTATTTGCACTGCTATTTATTACATTTGCTATCATCTTCTCTTTTCGTAGGACGAGGGTCTGTGTGTGCTTTATTTGTTTCGCATCCTTGCGAAACTTTGGACACACACGCTAAGGCATCCTTGCCTCCTTATGAACGCTCTGTTGGCTTTGCGTCCTGCAAAGCCTTTGGGCGTTCATTTCAGCCATCCGTGCCTCCTTATGAACGCTCTGTTGGCTTTGCGTCCTGCAAAGCCTTTGGGCGTTCATTTCAGGCATCCGTGCCTTGCTTGCCCCTCCCGTTGCACTAACTTCTGACCATTCACCGAGTTTATAATCTGTCAACTATCAACCGTAACCCAAAGCTTAAATTCCTTACAAATTGTTTATGATAAGCACTACAATATTTCGGGAGGAGCGAGCTCCTCCCCTACGAAAAGCGAGGGTGACAGTGCGGATGCGAAACAAACAGTACTTTGGAAAGAAGTGAGTGAGGTGGTGATTTTCGAAGGATAGTGCGTTTTTTTGAAAGGTCAATGTCAGTGCAGTTGCACAGATACACTCACGAAAATATTAACTCATTGTCGGCAAGGAAGGTGTTTCAGGTGGTGTTGGTGATATATTTCACTGTGTGGCTTTAATAATAATCGGTTTTCGACAGTTTGAGCCGCTATGATTATATCATGGCGGCTTTCGTGCAACTTGTACATTTATTAACGTTTTTTTGGTGTATTCCACCAAACACACCGCTTTACTTCTTGACTTATTACAGCATTTGTGATAAAATCAGATTATCAAAATGTAAGTTCAAGAGGTGTTTCTTATGAAAAAAAATAAAGGCTGGTTAAAAAATAAAGTGCAGAGCCAGGTAGTTGTAATAACATTTTTATGCGTTGTCTGCTGTATAATGATGCTGGCTACCGTTGCCGTATGCACTGTCAACATTCTGACAATGGCAGGTCACGACGACCCTGTTTATCATTCTTCGATAATGCTGTCACTGATAATCGAGGGAATTGCGCTTATCGTTACTGCGGCATTTATCCTGCTTTGCATTTATGTAAAAAAAGCAATAGTAAAGCCTATCAGAAAAATCAGCAACGAACTTAATAACTTCTCAGAGGGTATTCTTTCCGCTGAATTTGACGTTAAGATAAACGACAGCGATATAGGAAAGCTCGCAGGCTCGCTCAATACTGCAAAGTGGTATCTGAAGAAAATGGTCGATGAGCTTACATATCTGCTGACTCAGATGTCATACGGCAACATCAGCTTTACCATTAACTATGATTACAAGGGAGAATTTGCTCCCATAAAGTCGGCATTTGAGCAGATACTCGTCACTCTCAACGACTCGGTATCAAGCATACAGAAGGCAGGCACAATGCTTTATGACGCATCAGAGCAGGTTTCGAGCGGTTCACAGGCGCTTGCACAGGGTACAAGCGAACAGGAAGCCTCTATCCGTGAGTTGTCAGACTATGTGCAGGATATTTCAGGCAGAGTAAACAAGAATGCCGAAAACGCAAAGAATGTAAGCGAAATTTCAGATACGGCAACCACCGACCTTAAGGAAGGCAACGCAGAAATGCAGAAGATGCTCGCCGCTATGAAGATCATAGACGAAAAATCAGCCGAGATCGAGAAGATCATAAACACTATCGACAACATCGCATTCCAGACAAATATACTTGCCCTTAACGCCGCTGTAGAGGCCGCAAGAGCAGGTGAAGCCGGCAAGGGATTCGCCGTTGTTGCAGACGAGGTAAGAAACCTTGCGAGCAAGTCCGCAGAAGCCGCACAGACAACAAGCGAGCTTATCGGCAGCACTATAGAGGCTGTTTCAAACGGCACGGCTATCGCAGATTCAACCGCACAGACTATCGAAAGTGTTATGGAACGTTTCAGCAATGCAAACGCACTTATCAACGAAATATCGGACGGCTCGGCACAGCAGGCAACTATGGTTGACCAGGTGCTTTCAAGCGTAAGCCAGATTTCAGCGGTAGTTCAGAACAATGCCGCCACAGCTGAGGAAAGTGCAAGTGCAAGCGCACTTACAGCCGCTCAGGCGAAAGAGCTTCAGAAGATGGTCAAGCAGTTCCATCTGCGTGAGGACGGTCAGATTCATCTTGAAGGCCCTATGGAAGAATAACAGAAATAGCAAACAAAAGCAGGCTGAAAATGCCTGCTTTGTTTTTAGGAGAATTATATGACTACACAGGAATTTGAATACAAGGGAATGCACTGCAAGAAATGGCTTTCCGATAACGAAAAGGCGAAAATACAGATAATTCACGGGCTTGGCGAAATGTCGGAATACTATGAGCAGTTCGCCGAATATATTACAGCCAAAGGAGTTTCGGTATATCTTTGCGAATACCGTGAACACGGAAGAACGGCACTGCCTGCGGATATAGACAATATCGTTCAGACTGCGGCAAAGGAATGCGGCGATTTTTCGTCATACGTTCACTCGGAAAGTGACACACCGCTGTTTCTGCTCGGTCACAGCCTGGGCGCACAGATGGCTCAATATGTTATTTGTCACTGCGATAGCTCGCTTTACAGCGGAGTTATACTTACGGGCTGTCCGTATATACATGATACGAAAGCGCTTTTGTCGGACATAGAAGCGGAAATTTCCGAAAAAGGTGCAGATGCTCCGAGTATGGATGTATTCCTGAAGCTGTTCGGAAAGGTTGCGGAGCCTTTTCCGGAAAAATGCACGGTATCCTGGGTGACATCAGACCTTGAACGTGCTTTATATTACGAAACTCTCCCGTATACCAACAAAATGTACAGCTGTCGCTTCTACAGAAGCTTTTTACAGCTTGCAAGCGAAGTACAGTGCAAGGATTATCTTAAGAATGTTTCACCGAAACCGCCCTTTCTTTTAATGAGCGGAACACAGGATATGGTGGGCGATAAAGGTGCTTATGCAAAAGAAAAAGCCGGTCTTCTTATCGAAAACGGCTTTGATGTCAGACTTGAAATATTTGACGGAATGCGTCACAGTATACTGCAGGAAGTGCAGAGGGAAAATGTATACCGTTTGATTTATGAGTTTATAAGAGAGAATATATAACTGAAGCATCCGGTTTTATCCGGATGCTTCATCGTTCTTATACTTTACCCTTTCCTGAGTAGCAAAGGTAAGTCTTTTTGATCTGCGCTCTGCTCCTGCTCCGTATCAGTACGCTGTCGCCGTTGTCCAGCCTGAACTGTTCGTCAACCGCCGTGACATGATCCATATTGATGATATAGCTCCTGTGGCATCTGAGAAAGCGTGACTTTTCGTCAAGCATCTGCTGTTCTATATCATCAAGCTTCATATAAAGCGGATATTCTTCATCGACAGTGTGAAGTATACAGCGGTTATTGCGGCTTTCGATATAGATAATATCGCTGTACATAATATTGACATAGCTGTTGCGTACCTTTATCCTGATATAGTCCCTTACATAATGCTCAAGCACTCTGTCAAGAACGCTTTCTATTCTTTCGCTGCTGAATGGCTTCAGAATATACCCGTTTGCCTTGACGCTGTAGCTTGCTATTGCGTATTCGGGAGTGATAGTAGAGAATATCAGCAGGTTATCGTAACCCTCATTTCTGAGTTTTCCTGCAACGTCTATCCCCAACTCATCCCCGACATATATATCCATAAAAACAATATCGAAAACTGTTCCGTTTTCAAAATCGGAAAGCAGTTTTGCGCCTGTTTCGTAGGTAATGATACTGCACGTCATTTTACGCTTCTTGAAATATTCACTTATCAGAAATTTAGACAGTAAGCAGTCTATAACACTGTCATCGCATATCGCTATTGTCATTACTGATCGATCCTTTACCGTTTCGGAAATTATCTACGCTTATATTTTAGCATACTTTTAACAGCAATGCAATACTACCGCAATGTAATTCGAAAATTCAATAAATTCGACAAATTATATACTGTGGGTTTATCCTTTCACGCCCACGTTCCGTTTCTGAACACGGGTATCTCAGTGCCGTCCTCGCAAATGCCTGTTATATCAAGGTCATCTGAGCCTATCATAAAGTCAACGTGTATTATAGAATCGTTTACGCCAAGAGCGTGAATCTCGTCAAGAGTCATATTTTCGGCTCCCTCGATAACCTCCTGAAAGCCCTCGCCTACCGCAACGTGACAGCAGGCATTCTCATCAAAGAGGGTATTCATAAACAGAAGTCCGGAACGGTTTATCGGAGATTCCTTAGGAACAAGCGCAACCTCGCCCAGCATTGAAGCACCATTATCCATAGCGAACATCTTCTTCAGCATTTCCTCGCCCTGCTTTGCTTTACAGCCGGATACCCTGCCGTTTGTGAATTCTACCTCAAAGCCGTCTATCAGGTTGCCCGACCAGCTCAGAGGCTTCGTAGCGACAAGTCTGCCCTCGCACTTTCCCTTCATCGGGCTTATGAACACTTCCTCTGTCGGCATATTCGGAACGTAAGCCGCTCCGTTTACACGGTTTATGTCAGCCGCACCGCACCACTTTGCCCCGGGAATAAGCTGTACAGTGAAATCTGTGCCGTTACTGCTACTGTATCTGAGGGATTTAAAGCGCTTGCTGTTGAGCCAATCGGCTTTTTCCCTCATAGTATCGGTATGCTGTTTCCACACCTGCTCCCAGTTTTTATTGCCGTCAAGATAAACGCAGGAGAAAATTGCGTTCCAGAGTTTTTCCACTGCGGTATCGCTGTCATCGTCCGGGAACACCTTCTTTGCCCATTTGGGTGAAGCGGCGGCAACTATCAACCACTGGTGCTTGCCGTCTATCTCGTCACGGTATTTCTTAAGCACCTTTGAACGCATCCTGCCTACCGTTGAAATTACATCCGCAGGAATGCCGCTCAGCTCATCGGGATCGGCAGATTCTATGAAAATCCTTGCAGGCAGGTCTTTAACCATCTGCTTCTGTCTTTCTTCTTCCCAGCTAAGAACAGTACCAAGCGTTTCTACCGAAGCATTTTCGTAATGAAGCCTTTCTACAGCGCCGCAGCTCCAGAACATCTCAACATAGCTTGCGCCGGCATTGTAGCACTCCTTCGCAACAAGGGTGGCAAGCTCGTATTGGTCAACCTCGGCGTAAAGGCGTACCTTCTGCCCCTTCTGAACGTTTGCGCCGACCTTTACCATTAATTTTGCATATTCGCTTAACATATTTTTATCCATCTGTAACCTCCGTCGGTTTACGGTTTTCCCGTTATTCTCTGCATTATACGGCGAATTATCCGTTAGCATTATATAACCGACATTAACTATTATAGAACTCTTTGCCTGCCGTGTCAAGAATATCTTATCGGTGTATATTCTTCCTCAATTATCGCAGAATAGGACAAGGAGGTAATTTTTATGGACGAAATGTTTTGTTTTCAGTGCCAGCAGACGGCACACAACGAAAAATGCAACGGAAAAGCAGGCGTATGCGGTAAGAAAAGCGATACCGCAAAAGCGCAGGACGAGCTTATCGGCGCACTTATAGGTCTTGCAAAAGCGGCGGAGTGCGGTACTCCTACAAACAGCACAGACCGCCTTGTTCTGAAAGGGCTTTTCACGACTATCACAAATGTCAGCTTCAATACAAAAACCGTAAATGAACTGACAGCAGAGGTCGAGGAGGAGAAACGAAAAATTTGCAAGAGCAAGGTTGACAACTATGACCTTTCAAGGCTATGGGAAGCAAGCGATGATATTCGCTCGCTGAAATCACTTATTCTGTTCGGCATCAAGGGTATGGCGGCGTATGCGTATCATGCTCTTGCGCTTGGTAAGGCCGACAGCGAGGTAAATTCCTTCTTCTACACGGCACTAAGGGCAATCGAGGGCGAAAGCAATCCGGACAAGCTGTTAGGTCTTGTGCTTAAAACAGGCGAAGTGAATTTCAGGTGTATGGCGCTTCTTGACAGTGCAAACACGGAGAACTACGGTAATCCCGTGCCTACTGTCGTTCCTCTGACGATAGAAAAAGGTCCGTTTATAGTGGTCAGCGGTCACGATCTGCATGATTTAAAGCTGTTGCTCGAGCAGACGGAGGGCAAGGGTATAAATATCTACACCCACAGTGAAATGCTCCCTGCACACGGGTATCCCGAACTCAAAAAATACAAGCACTTGAAAGGCAACTTCGGTACGGGCTGGCAGAATCAGCAGTCGGAATTTCACAATATTCCGGCTCCGATACTGTTCACCACCAACTGCATTATGCCGGTAAGGCAGAGCTACAGCGACAGGGTTTTCACAACATCGGTTGTATCTTACCCTGAGCTTGTCCACATCGGTGACGATAAGGATTTTTCGCCCGTTATAGCAAAGGCTCTCGAGTGCGGCGGATATGATGAGGATAAGGAAATGACCGGCATGAACGGCGGTCATACAGTTATGACGGGCTTTGCGCATAATGCCGTACTGTCAAGAGCGGATGAGATAGTAGCGCTTGTAAAGCAGGGAAAGATAAAGCACTTCTTCCTGATAGGCGGCTGTGACGGCGCAAGTCCGAGCAGAAGCTACTATACGGATTTTGCAAAAGCAACACCGCCGGATTCGCTTATCCTGACGCTCGCCTGCGGAAAGTACCGTATAAATGACCTTGACCTCGGTACAATCGAGGGTATACCGAGAATACTCGACTGCGGACAATGCAATGACGCATACAGCGCTATAAGAATCGCACTTGCACTTGCGGATGCTTTCGGCTGTTCGGTGAATGACCTGCCGCTGACGCTTGTTCTGTCGTGGTATGAGCAGAAGGCTGTCTGCATACTGCTGACGCTTTTATATCTCGGAATAAAGAATATTTTCCTCGGCCCTACTCTGCCTGCGTTTATTTCACCGGGAGTGCTTGATATACTTGTAAAGAACTACAACATCACGCCGACCGACATTCCGGAAAAGGACCTTGCGAAAGCGCTCGGCAGAAAATAATCACACAAATATATAAAATCCGCCACAATTCAGGTATTGATTTTTCCTGCCTGCTGTTATAATAAAGCTGTAAACAAGGGAAATTGCAGGGGCTTACCCTGTACGGTGCCGAAAAGAACAAGGAGGAAAACCATGAGAAATTTTGACGGATTTTATAAGGGTATAGACCTGGGCGGTTGGATCTCGCAGTGTGGAAGCAAGTACAATGACGAGCATTATTCTGCCTTCATAACCGAAAAGGATATTGAAAAGATAGCTACAATGGGACTTGATCACGTCCGTATGCCTGTAGATTACAATGTTATCCAGACGGATGACGGCGAAATCATCGAAAGCGGAATGGCTTACATTGAAAGCTGTGTCGGCTGGTGCAAAAAGCACGGTCTTAATATCGTTATAGATCTGCACAAGACCTGCGGATATATCTTTGACGATCCGAGCTATTGCGGATTTTTCGGCAACGAAAAGCTGCAGGATCAGTTTGTATATCTGTGGCAGGAGATAGCAAGGCGTTACGGAAATGACAGTCATATAGCGTTCGAACTGCTCAACGAAATCACAAGCGCAGATTTCACAGATTCGTGGAACAAGATAGCAAGCCGTACCGTAAAGGAGATAAGAAAAATAGCGCCCGAAACAAAAATAGTCATCGGCGGTATCTTCAACTCGAGCATTTACGGGCTGACGCTCCTTGACATTGATTGGGATGAAAACATAGTGCTGACATTCCACTGCTACAATCCGCTTGTTTTCACTCATCAGGGTGCCGGCTGGGTAGATCGCCTTGATAAGTCATACCGCACAAAATTCCCTGCTACAGCCGAAAAGCTTCTTGCGGACAGCAGAAAATATTTCGGTGAGGATTTCACTTCGGATTTTGATGGTATAACAGGTATGATCGACAGCGGCTTCTTTGTAAAGATGTTTGCCGACGCTGTAAAGGTAGCGGAAAAGCTGGAGCTTCCTCTTTACTGCGGTGAATACGGCGTAATAGACAGAGCTGACCCCGAAAGCACGCTGAACTGGTTCAGAATGATAAACGAAGCATTTGAACAGCTTCATATCGCCCGTGCGGTATGGTCGTACAAGGAAATGGATTTCGGCATAACGGACGAGCATTATGCGCCGATTTATGACGAACTTATAAAGGTACTGTAAAGCAGGAGATTAAAAAACCGATGCCCAAAAAGCATCGGTTTTAGCTTTAGGAAAAGTATTGTATTTGATGTACTTCTGTTATATCATTCAGTTCAGGCTATGATAGCAAGCTACCGATAGTTCTGTTTGTCGGATAACACTTCTCGGGTTCGCTATTCGAATTAATACACCTGTCAATATTAACGAGGGAAAGAACCAAAGAGACTAGGTGCAAGTCTGAGCCTCGCTTACGCAAGGCTCGTGCACTCCGCTAAAGCTCCGCTGGACTTGACAGCCCAGTGAAGCAAAGCGAAACGTCCGAGTGCTTGCGTAAGCAAGACTCAGCCCTATACTCTTAGGTTCTCTCCCAAATCAGTTATTCCTCTTGAGCGACGTGAGGAGCGGGAGCATTGCTAAAGCAATGCTCAGCTTGGCATCCCTCTTTCCTTACTCACACCCCCACCCCGTCGGGGTGTTGGCTAAACTCGAATAACCACCGGAACATTTTATGTCCTGTTAATGCAGGGACGCTTAACGCTACATGTCCGCAGGTTAGTACATATATCTCAGGTTAGTGGCGTTTTTTTGAAGGGTCAATGTCAGTGCAGTTGCACTGATACACTCACGAAAATATTAACGCCTTGTCGGCACTGAAAATGTTTTCGGCGGTGGTGGCGATATATTTCACTGTGTGGCTTTAATAACAATCAGTTTATCGTCAGTCCGAAAAACCGATGCCCAAAAAGCATCGGTTTTTTGTGTTTATTTTTCTCCGTCGGGTCTGAAGGTATGTTCCTTGAATGCTATGCAGTTTCCGCCTATGCGTTTTGCAACGCTCTGGGAGCGCATCGCCCTGACATATATATCGTCATAGGTATCGCCGGGCATACCTCTTGCGGCGCTTACTGTCGCCGTTATGTTACGGTAACGGCTTGCCTCTGGGAACGGTATCTTCATATCCCTTACGGCACTGCGTATCTCCTCGCTGAGTACAATTGCCTCCTTATCGGCTTTTACCGTAAGGCAGACAAGGATAGTATCGCCCTCATATCTGCAGATAATATCCGTCTTAGACTTTGATATTATCTTTACGCAGTTGGCTACGGCAAAAAGCACTTCATCGGCTTTTTCCGTGCCGTAAATGCGGTTGTATTCCGCAAAGTTGTCTATATCGACAAGCAGCAGTGCAATGCTGTTGCCGCTTCTGAGAAGCTCGGTCGCCTTTTCTATGCCGTATGCCCTGTTATAAAGGTCTGTACGGCCGTCCATGACCGCCGACATCTTCATCCTCTCTCTGTCGTCCTTTATACGCTTTGAATTTATCATTCTGGCGGTGTAAAGGCTGTACATCGAGCAGGATATAAAAAAGCCGAGCAAGGCAAGTCCCCACACTGTGAACGGGTAATAGCCCGAAACATCGTTTATATTACAGAGTATCGTATACCACACGGGGATTATTCCGAGGAAGAACGCCGATGCGGCAGGTGCGAAAACGGGAACGGCGGCGAAAACCATTATTGTTACTGCTGTCTGTGAAAGTCCGGTCGCCCCGAAAATACAGCCGGTGACCTTTATACAGTATGAAATCAGATAAAGTCCCCAGAATACATAAGGATAATATGACGGGTATTTTCCGCTGAAATAAAATCCGAAGCCTACACCGCACACTGCGGTGAACAGTATCAGCACCTCTCCTGCAATCTCTGCCGAGCCGCCGTCGGTAATTACATTCTCGAACAGAACCGACATAAACGTGCATATTATCATTATGATCGCCGCTATCGGAATGATACGGCAGTTATATCGTGATATGCAGGCGGCGAGCAGACTTTTTCCGCTTTTGCCCTCTATCTTCTGAGTAGAAAACTTTGCCGCAGTTGCCATAGGCAGACGGTTTTTAATTTCATTTGCTCCGAGTGAAAACAACTCTGTAACTTTCATTATTTTTTATTCCTTCCGGGAATTATCCTCACCGTTATCCGCCGGTTCGGTGAAATTTCTTCCGCAATGCTCGCAGAAGGACGAATTGCCGTTTATCTTTGCGTGGCAGAACGGGCATTCGTCATAGTGCTGAAGCTGAACGCTTCCGTTGTCGATTTCAATATCGTCAATTTCGGGGTTGTCTGTAAACAGGCTCTTACGCTTTCTGAAATAAATGTAATTAAGCAGTGATGCGACACCAGAAAATGCTATCATCACTATCATATTTCTGATAGTATCGCCGAATGTATAAACCTCCGGATAGACCATAGCATTAAGGCATCCTGACATAAGCTGTCGCACGCCGTTTATAACAGGAACAGAAATCAGAAATGCGACTATCAGATTATATCCCGACACTGCGAGCGTACCCATTCGTTTGAACACAAGCACACACAGCACAAGAAGATAGACCGTTACCAGAAAATCCGCTACGGCAATTACCGTGAATAATTCCATATTTATTCCGGACGTTCCGGACATTTCGGCAAAGGCAGCCTGTATCTTTTCGATGGCTTCGGGATTGTTAATTGTGGCGGCTATAAGAATATAGCTGATTATACCCGATATGCAGTTAATGATATTGAATATCATCGACACATAGCGGAAAAATTTAAACCACCTGAGCGGCAACGGATAATAATCCATTCTTAGCTTTGCACGATATTTTCTTAATTCACGTTCATTCTTTTTTGCGTTTTCATCCATTTTGTTAAGTCCTTTCAATCACTGAAAAGGCTCCTTCTGTTTTTGAAATATCTTAAATTCAGAATGAGCCATACTGCCATAAATACTACTGAGAAAATTGCGAAAAGTATATTTGTTATGCTGACTTCATAGCCGTCAACACCGCTGAACAGCGCAACTCTGAAAAGCTCGCTTGCCGAAGTGCTTACAGCGTTTACACACGAGGTATAGATGAGGAAAAATTTAAGGAAACCGTAAGATTTTTGCGTCAGCTCGGAAAGCTGTCTGAACATTATGACGCAAAGAGGAACAACAGCCGCAAGCAGTACCGACATTACGATATTGTATGCAATAAAGCCGGGTATTGCGGCGGAGTTTGCCTGTTTCTGCACTTCATCGCTGAATGACGCAAATACCGACACAACGCATACTATAGCCGAGTAGCCCGACATAACAGCCTGCAGTACCGTTATCACAGTCTTGAATATGCGAAACCAAGTGACAGACAGCGGATAGTCATACAGCTTCTGATTTGCATAGCGCATTCTGTCACTGCGGCTGTTTATCACGGGCTTCTTAGGTTCTGTCTTGTATGAACTGTTCTTTCTCTTTGCTTTTGACATCTCTTGTCGTTTTCCTTTCGTTTGCCTGAAATAATCGGATTAATTGTCCGCCTGCTCCGCCTTATCGAAATGTGTGCAGGTTATATTGACAAGGCACTTTCTCGGACAGGCAGATACGCAGGTGCCGCACGAGGTACATTTGTCATAGTCGATAACAGCGTGGTTATCCGCAACGATAACCGCACCGTGAGGACATTTTTTCTCGCATATCTTACAGCCGATACAGCCGTTTGTACATACCGTTCTTGTGACCTTGCCGCTGTCCTTTGACGAGCAACGCAGAGCAACTGTGCTTGTTTCTTTTCGGAGGAATATAAGGTGATTCGGACAGGCGGTAACGCACTTTCCGCAACCGCCGCACTTAGCAGGGTCAACCACCGCAACGCCGTCAGTAATCGTAATTGCGTCATTACCGCAAACCGCTGCGCAGTCGCCGTAGCCGTCACAGCCGAAGCGGCATTCACCCTTGCCGTTGTAGAATTTCTCAACAGCGGCGCAGGACTTTGTTCCTGTGAATGTAAATCTGTCCTTAGTCGCTTTTTCACAGCCGTTGCAACGAACATAGGCTACCTCACGGATAAATTCTCCGCCCTTGGTACCCATTATTGCGTTTATCTTCTTCATAACATCCGCTCCGCCCGGCTTACACAGGTTAGTCGGAGCGCCGTCATGAGCTACGGCGGCGGCATAGCCTGCACAGCCTGAATAACCGCATCCGCCGCAGTTTGCACCGGGAAGTGCCTCAGTTATCTTTGCCTCGGTTTCATCTGTCTTTACAGCCAGCACCTTTGACGCTATCAGCAGTAATATACCCGAAAGTGCGCCGAAGCCGAGAAATATAAGTATAGGTAAAATATATTCTTTCATCGTCTTTCCTTTCGCTTAACCGCCGAAAATTCCGTCAACTACGCCGCCGAAGCCTATGAACGCAAGCGATACTATCGAAGCCGCCATAAGCGTTATCGGCGCACCCTGAAGTGCCTTAGGTATATCACAGCGTTCAAGTCTTGAACGTACACCTGAGAATATTATCATAGCTATCATAAAGCCAAGACCCGCACCGAACGAGTTTACAACGCTCTCTAAAAGGTCGTAGTCTTTTGTAAGGTTGAGCAGTGTAACACCGAGTACGGCACAGTTTGTGGTGATAAGGGGAAGATACACGCCGAGCGACTTATAAAGCGGCGGCATATATTTTTTCAGCACCATTTCAACAAGCTGAACGAATACGGCGATTACAAGGATAAACGCTATCGTATTCATATACTCTATTCCGAGCGGAACAAGTATACCGTAGTAAATAGGATAGGTAACAAGGCTTGCACAGACCATTACGAATGTAACCGCCGCACCCATGCCTATTGAGCTGTCGAGCTTCTTTGAAACGCCTAAGAAGGGGCAGATACCGAGGAATTTCGATAATACGAAGTTCTCGGTCAGAATGCCTGTCAGCAGTATTATCATCAGATTTTTTGCGATTTCCATTACTGCTCACCTCCGTTACTGTTTGCCTTGTCGCAGGCACCGGGGCAGCCCTCTGCGTTGGGGCAGTTATGACAGCCGATCTCACGGGGCTTCTTCTTCATAAGGCGGTTTACAACGGCTATAACGGCACCGAGTACAAAGAATCCGCCTGCGGGGAGAATGAACAGCGTCATAGGCTCTATAAATTCAGGCATTACGGTAATTCCGAACCACTGACCCGAACCGAATATCTCACGGACAGAGCCTACAAGCACAAGCGTCAGCGTAAAGCCGAGTCCCATTCCAAGACCGTCCATTATCGACGGAATGACCTTATTTTTAGATGCGAACATTTCCGCTCTGCCGAGAATGATACAGTTAACTGTGATAAGGCTAAGGTACATACCGAGGCTCGAATAAATATCGGGGGCGAAAGCCTGTAATATAAGGCTTACAAACGTTACAAAGCCTGCTACTATAACTATATATGCAGGAAGTCTTACCGTGTCGGGAATCACTTTTTTAAGCAGAGAGATAACTATATTTGAACATACAAGTACAAACGTTGTGGAAAGTCCCATACCTACACCGTTTGCCGCCATTGTTGTAATGGCGAGCGTGGGACACATACCGAGCAGCATTACCATGTTCGGATTTTCTTTTATAAGTCCTTTGGTAAATTCCTTCAGATTACTCATTCGGCTGTACCTCCTTATCCATTACCGAGTATGCCTTTACGGCAAGATTTACAGCCTTCGCCATACCTTTTGAGGAAAGCGTCGAGCCTGTAATTCCCTGTACCTCGTTTTCGTTTTTCGGCTCTGACTTGACTATCGAAATATCCGACTTCACGCCGTAGAACCTCTGCAGGAATGCATCGTCATTTATTTTTGAGCCAAGACCGGGAGTTTCGCCGAGTGCGATTATGCTTATACCGCTTACTGCGCCGTTTTTGTCTATCGCTATTACTGCGTCGATACCGTCTGCGGCATAGCCGTCAACAACGGTTTCAAAAAGGAACGTGCCTTTTGTCTTGTTCTTTACTATCTTTGAGATATTACCGAATTCTTCGCCGTCCAGCTTTGCCGCCGCCTTATCGGTGATAAGCGCATATTCGCCCTCGCCGTCTGCGGCGATACAGCCGGCTTTCAGATTATCCGTCAGCACACCGGACGTATCTACATAAGTCAGATTATATGTGACTATCAGCAGTGCGCAGATAAGAGTACAGATAATTGACAATACAAGCACGGGCTTGATTTTTTTCAGTACGTTCATTTCTTACCGCCTTTCTGCTCACTTGCCGCACCGAATGCCTTCGGCACTGTGAAGCGGTCGATAAGCGGAGAGAGGATATTCATAAGCAGTATCGAGTACGATACGCCCTCAGGCATACTGCCAAAGCAACGCACGAGCATAGTCACAAGTCCGCAGCCGATGCCAAATATTATCCTGCCCTTTGTGGTGATGGGGGTAGTCGCATAATCGGTAGCCATGAATATTGCACCGAGCAGAAGTCCGCCCGAAAGAACGGACGCTAACGCACCCTCAAGGCTTCCTGTTGAGAATATCGACAGCACGAACACCGTACCGATAAAGCACAGAGGCGTTACTGGCGATATTACACGGACAGCCACTAAGAAAATTCCGCCTATAAGCAGTGCAAGAGCGCAGGTTTCGCCTATACAGCCGCCTGTTGTTCCGAAGAACAGGTCAGCAAGCGAAGCAGGCGTTTCGCTTACAAGAGGTGTCGATGTAGTTACTATCTCTCCTGCGTTACGGTAATAGAACGGCTCTGCCCATGTTGTCATATAAGACGTGAACGACAGCATAAGCACTATTCTGCCTGTTATCGCAGGGTTTGCAAAGTTCTGACCGATACCGCCGAAGAACTGCTTTACTATTACTATTGCTACAAAGCAACCGATTATTGCCATATAAAAAGGCAATGTGACGGGCAGGTTGAACGCAAGGAGCATACCTGTTACCACAGCGGACAGATCGCTTATCGTGTTGTTTCTTTTCATTATCTTTCTGCAAGCCCACTCGAAAATCACGCAGGACGTGCAGCATATTACTGTCATTATGAGCGCTCTCAGCCCGAAGATCCACACAGACGCAAACAGGGCCGGGAGCAGTGCTATAATAACGCTCAGCATTATCTTCTGAGTCGTAACACCCGACTTTATGTGCGGTGACGGCTCTATTATAAGTTTAGACATATATTATACCCTTACTTTCCTTTCCTTGTTGACTGCTCACGCAGAAATGCCTTTGCAAGCTGATTCTTTTCCGCAAGGTTACGCTTTGCCGGACAGACAAAGCTGCAAGCGCCGCAGTTGACGCAGAGGTTTACCTTCAGCTTTTCAAGTCGCCTTGCGTCCCTCATATCAAATGCGTGTTCAAGCTCTGTCGGCAGAAGATTCATACTGCAGGCTTTTACGCACTTGCCGCAACGTATGCACTCTGACGGCTCATACACGGGGCTGTCTGCGAACATAAGCACTGCGTTGTTTGTTTTGGAAAGCGGATAATCGGGGTCGAATGCGCACGCACCCATCATAGGTCCGCCGAGTATTATTCTGTCGGGTTTGTCGGAAAGCTCGGCGTAATACACTATCTCTCCTATAGACATTCCGATGGGAACAATGAAGTTTGACGGCTTCTTCACAATATTTCCGTCAACGGTTATTCTTCTTTTTACGAGCGGCATACCTGTTCTTATATACTGTGCGATAAATGCCGCAGTGGAGGAATTTACCACTATACAGCCGCTTGCAAGGGGCAGTGTGCCTTCCTTTACCACTCTGCCTGTCGTGCTGAAGATAAGCGTTTTCTCAGCACCCTGCGGATAGCTTGACTTGAGCGGTTTTACTGTGATGTTGTCGTGCTTTTCGCAAAGCCTTGTCATTTTCTCGATTGCCTTCGGCTTATTCTTTTCGATGCCGATAATGCACTTCGGTATACCGAGATATTTCAGCATAAGCAACACGCCCTCAAGAACGTCCTCGCCCTCCTCCATAAAGCAACGGTAGTCGGAGGTTATGTAAGGCTCGCACTCCGCACCGTTTATAATAAGGAAATCAGGCTGTTTTTCTTTTGGGTCAAAACCGAGCTTCAGCGAGGTAGGAAAGCCTGCGCCGCCAAGACCTATGGAGCCGCTGTTTCTTACCGCCTGTAAAAACTGCTCCCTGTTTTCTACAGTAGGCGGACAGACGCTGTCGCTGACTTCTTCGAGGCCGTCATTCTCAATAACGACCGACTGCATATTCCTGCCCGATATATGCAGGACATCGGTTATTGCCGTTACCGTTCCCGATATACTGCTGTGAACGGGTGCGGACATAGCCGCCTCACTGCTGCCTATCACATCGCCTATCTTCACCTTGTCGCCGACCTTTACTGTCGGGGTACACGGTGCGCCGAGATGCTGAGCCATACTTATCACTACCTTGTCGGGCATGGGTAGCTTTACAGTTTCGCTTTCGGCGGAATGTTTGAAGTGCGGCAGCTTTACCTGATGTAAAAGCATAAATTATACCCTCCGGATTCATTCCCGTTTTATAGTTATACAATTTTATTTTACACTAATTAATGCTTATAGTCAAGAAAAAATGCGTGGCGGGCGGAGAATATCGGCAATTGCTCAGAATTTGTATTGTGAAATTATGGTGAAAGTTTTCTGCGTCCTATTGACATGGAGTTAACTCCAAGTTGTACAATTAAACTGCAAAGCGATAAATTATCAAAAACGGGAGGAATTAAAGATGAAAATATCATCCAAAGAAGAATTTGAAAAACTCAACGTATTCGGTACAGGCACAGCTAACACGGCTTACGCAAAATATTTTATCGGGGATTCGTTTTTGAATCCTCTGACAAAGGCAGAGGACGGATTATTCCTCGCAAATGTAACCTTTGAGCCGGGCTGCCGCAATAACTGGCATATCCACCATGCTAAAAAAGGCGGCGGTCAACTCCTTATCTGTACCGCAGGCGAGGGCTGGTATCAGGAATACGGCAAGGCCGCAGTAAGCCTTGTACCCGGTACGGTCATCGTTATCCCTGAGGGCGTAAAGCACTGGCACGGCGCAAAGAAGGACAGCTGGTTTTCTCATATAGCGATTGAAATGCCCGGCGAGGAATGTTCAAACGAATGGTGTGAACAGGTTTCGGACAAAGAATACAATGCATTGTAATTTAAATAAAGGAGGATCTCATTTATGAAAAAGCAGACAGCAGGAAGAAACGCACTCGGCGAATTTGCGCCGAAATTTGCAGAGTTAAACGATGATGTATTATTCGGTGAAGTTTGGTCAAGAGAGGACAAACTCTCAGCCCGTGACAGAAGTCTTGTAACAGTAGCCGCTCTTATCGGAAGCGGCGTACTTGACAGCTCGCTTGAATACCACATTATGCACGCAAAAGAAAACGGAATTACTGCGGAAGAGATGGCGGAGGCCATAACTCACATTGCATTCTATGCAGGCTGGCCTAAGGCGTGGGCAGCTTTCAACTATGCGAAGAAAATCTATACGGAGGTAAAGTAAAATGAAAGCGATCGTAATATATTATTCCTATTCGGGAAACACGAAAAATATAGCCTTACATATTGCCGAAGCACTAAATGCGGATACAGCTGTAATTGATACAGTCAAGGCTTATGAAGGAGATTACGACGCTGTTGTGGAACAGGGTCACGATGAAATCAAAAAAGGATTCAGACCCCCGATAAAGCCGATAAACGTTGACCTGTCGCAGTACGACACTATAATACTCGGCACACCTGTATGGTGGTACACATTCGCACCTGCAGTAAAGACATTTATCGAAAGCAACAATCTCGCCGGAAAAACAATATATCCTTTTGCCACAAACGGCGGCTGGCTCGGTCATACGCTAAAGGATATTGCCGCAGAATGTAAAGGTGCGTCAGTAAAAGAGGGTCTTGACCTTCATTTCAACGGTGCAAAGCTGATGACAGACAAGGCAAAGCTCGAAAACTGGATAAAGACTATAAAATAAGCGGAAAAAAGCTGAAAAAGCCGCTGTGCCTGATCTGTACAAGTGCTTCTGCGGCCGGTAACGGAATCCGCACAGAAAAGTAAAATCATTAAACAGCTTTGCCGTGTGGTACGGAAAAGCACATACAACAGCTAACCGCCGTGTACGGAATTGTACACGGCGGTAATGATTTTATTTGCTTTTATTATCCATCATTGTGGCTATGTGGGCAGCCATCATTTTTGCGGTTTCGGAGCTTATCCTGTCTTCACTTTTCGTGTCGCCGGTCAGATGAATTATTTCCTTACGCTTTCTTTCCTGTTTCGGCTCGGGAAGTGCGTTGAAGAAATCCTCCGATGAGATTTCCTCGTACTTGTCATAGTTGTCGATATAGGAACGTGCCGTGCCGATTATCTTTGAATATCCGGCATCGCCCGAATTCTTCACCTCCGTGAAGAACTGCTTTACACGCTCGTCACGCACCTTTGCAAGACTGGAGGCAACGTATGCGTAGGTGGCGGAAAGCTCCGGATTTCGCATAACGTTCAGCGCAAAATCAATAAAATCGTCCTTGCTGTGATAACGCAGGTAGTTGCAGGCGGCAGTTACGCTGTTATAATAATTTTCCGAAATTATCACCTTGCCGTCAAGCTCGGTCTGACCTGCAAGCAGAGCGTCAAGCATAGGCTTTGTAAGCTCGTCTATACCTTGTGCGCAGGCTACCATATCCGCATCGGGATAACGCTCGGAGAATATGTCAAGCTGCTTCGGTATCCTCTTCTGGCTTGACTTCGGCACTATCCCCAGCTTCTGCTTTATCGTATCGTATGTATCCGGTGTAACGTATTTTCTTGCGGTAAGTCCGATTCTCAGCTGCTCCTTTGTCAGAGATTCAAACGGCACTCTGAATGATGCAGAGGAAAAACCTATGGATTTAATCTCCTCGTTTTCGTCCGTTATCTTCCATATATTTTTAAGCGGCTGTATCTGTACCGTATAAAAAGGTCGGTTTTCTATAGCCGCCGCACAAGCCGCATAATGTCCCTTCAGCAGTAATGAATAAAGACCCGAAAAATGAAGGGATATTCCGAACAGATCTCCGTTTCTCGTTCCTTTCACGCTTGCCTTTTTTATCAGCGAGGGGTCATAGGTCGAGGGCTTTTCGGTAGGAATCAGAAACGGTGCGCTGTACGCCTTATCGCCGATTAATCTGATATTCCTGCTGCTGTTTCTGAGCTGTTTTGACACGCCGTATCCCGACCAGAAAAACATATTTTCTCCTGCCGTGGGATATGTTTCAACATAGCTTACCGCATAAAGTCCGTCAGAAAGCAATCTCATAAGCGGCTCAAGGGCATATTCGGGAGAGCCTCCCGCCGCCAGCTTTTCATACGCTCTGTCTATGCTGTCGGCAATTATCGAGCCGCCCGACGCACTGCCGTATTCGCTTATTACCTTGTCTGCGTCATCATCGTTCATTCCTCCGCTTATCGCCATTACCGGCTCATCGTGAGAATAAAGACAGTATTTATCATATTCGGAATTTATCCTGCAGATGCCTATCTTTGAAAGTCCGTTTTTGACCGAGAACACAAGCACTTCGCTTTCGTTTATATTTATCCGTTCACAAACTACCTCGGGTATTCTTTCACTCATTATCCCCTGCTCCTTTCCGCTTATTTATCCTGCGTTCCGAGCGCAAGGTACTGTTCTATCCTGTCAAGAGCCGCTGTGTCGAAAAGTGATTTCGGTATCCATACAAGCGGTGCGTTCCTTCTTGTGACTATGAACATTGACGAGGTTTCTATATAATTATCATTCATTCCGAAACGAATTATCTCGTGCGGGCTGTATACGCTTTCCTCTGCGGCGGATACTCCTGCGGGGCATACGGCAAACGTTATCGTTTCATCGTTATCCGCACAGCTCCTGATAAGACCCGAGTATTTTATCTTTGCGATAAGTACCATTACAAGATAGGTCAGCACCACAGCACCTACGGCGCAGAAGAATGTACCTATGGACAGATACCACCATGTATCCTGTGCAAAACCGATATACATCTGAAAAATAATTGCAGTGGCAACGCATGCAAGTATCCCTATGCACCAGAGCAGTCTGCCCATTTTACCCAGAACGAGCGACAGCACGGAAGAACGTATCTCTTTAGGATTGTATTCGCCTTTTGCAAAAACAGCGGAGTCGGGTATATCGTAATTTGAATAGAAGCGCTTGTCCGGAAGCACCTCTACGCTAACGTCACACACTGTTTCCTTATCGGATACCTGCGACAATATCAGCGTCTTTGCCGCTGTAAACTGCGCCCTGCCCGTAAACGCCCTGTCGGGTATGTGATATGTCTGCTTTCCTGTAGTGACAGTGATACTGCTTTTGTCGATTTTAACCGCAGAAATATCAGCCCACTCGTATACGTCGGGGTGGGCGTCACCGGGATATATGACCGAAAAATTATCGGATATTATGTAAGTCGTTCCGTTACTGTCGGTCATGACCTGACCGCACAGATGTTCAAACGCCATTAAAAGCCTCTTTTCCGCCTGAACCGCATTTTAACGCCGCAGGCAAAATTACTCTGTATATTTATCGGCAGATATACAGTTGAATTTAAGTTTATCGGCAAAAAAAATACGGCTGTAAGAGTATGCAAAATATACATCACGTCACCGACAGCGGTATTTATGTGAAAAATATACTGAAAACCGCCCTCAAGGCGACTATTTATATGCAAAGAAATCTTGACTTTTATTTGTAAAGCGGTTATAATTATTTGTAAGCACAAAATTTAACGTGCGGCTTTGCTGTATAAAAATACAGTATATTCATCAACACTTATAAAGGGGTAGGTCGATAGATGGCGTCAGAAAGAATGACGGTTGCAAGAGCTATGGTAAAGGCTCTCGAAGCGGAGGGTATAACTACTGTATTCGGTTATCCGGGTGCGGCTATATGTCCGTTTTATGACGAGCTTATAAGCTCGGATATACGCCATGTGCTTGTGCGCCACGAGGTAAACGGCGGACACGCCGCAAGCGGTTATGCCCGTATGACCGGAAAGCCTGCCGTTGCTATAGCAACATCGGGACCGGGTGCGACAAATCTTATCACGGCAATCGCAACCGCCCATATGGACAGCATACCTATGGTGCTTATTACAGGACAGGTAAGCTGTGAACAGATAGGACGTGACGTTTTCCAGGAGGCAGATATAACAGGTGCGGCTGAGCCTTTCGTAAAGCACAGCTATCTTGTCAAAGACCCTGCGGAAATGCCGGTCATCTTCAAAAACGCATTTTACATTGCAGGCTCCGGCAGACCGGGACCTGTGCTTATAGATATGCCTTTTGACGTTCAGAAGGCAGTAATAGATTTTGAATATCCGAAAACGGTGGATATACGCTCGTATAAGCCCAGCATTCAGGGAAACAAGCTGCAGATAAAGCGTGCCGTTGCCGCCATAGAAAAGAGCAAAAAGCCTCTTATCTGTGCGGGCGGAGGTATCTTTACCGCAGGTGCGGTAAATCTGCTGAGAGAGTTCATGCAGGTGACGGATATACCCGTTGTCAACACAATGATGGGTATGAGCAGTGTTCCTGCGGACGATCCCTTATTCTACGGAATGATAGGTATGCACGGCGTAAAGAGTGCGAACTACGCTATCAACAACTGCGACCTGCTGATACTTCTCGGTGCGAGAGTAGGCGACAGAGCGGTCACCGCAATAAGCAGACTTGAGGGTGCAACGGTAATACACATTGATGTTGACCCTGCGGAAATAGGCAAGAACCTTGCCGCAACGATACCTGTTGTAGGCGATGTAAAGAATATACTCGAACAGCTGCTTGAATGTGTGAAGAATTACGACCACTACGACTGGAAGCAGGAACTGAGTGAGATAAAGAAAGCACAGGACAAGCCGATTGAAGAAGAACCGGAGGGTTGTGTAAATCCCAAGGCTTTCATAAGGCTTCTCGGACAGAAGCTCCCCGACAATTCAGTTGTAAGCGCCGATGTTGGGCAGAATCAGATATGGACCGTCAACAATATCGGTCTTAAAAACGGACGATTCATAACATCGGGCGGTATGGGAACAATGGGCTATTCCGTTCCTGCAGCACTCGGTGCAAAGGCGGCACGTCCGGACAGCGAGGTTGTCGCAATATGCGGCGACGGCAGCTTCCAGATGCAGTTTATGGAGCTTGCGACGATGATACAGCATAACATTGCGGTAAAGGTGATAGTTATGACCAACAATCGTCTTGGTATGGTAAGAGAGCTTCAGACAAACGGTTACGACAACAGGCTGACAGCGGTTTTCCTTGACGGCAGTCCCGATTTTATAAAGCTGGCTGACAGCTACGGCATACCTGCAAAAAGAATTACCGATATAGCCGATGCGGACAAGGCGATTGACGAGATGCTCTCGTCGAAAGGCTGTTATCTGCTTGAAGTCAGAGTAGCCGAAAACGAAAAGACTATACTGTAAAGGGTGAGCCTATGAAGCATACTATATCAATACTTGTAGAAAACCACGCAGGCGTTCTCGCAAGAGTTGCGGGACTTTTCGCAAGACGGGGTTTCAATATAGACAGCCTTGCGGTAGGCGTTACAGAGGACGAGAAAATCTCCCGTATCACAATTATCGCAGACGGAACGGCATATACCTTGGAGCAGATTGAAAAACAGCTCAACAAGCTGATAGACGTTATAAAAGTACGTCATCTGCCTGCGGAGGAGCTTTTATCAAGAGAGCTTGTACTTATAAAGGTAGCCTGCCAGCCGTCACAGAGGGCTGAGCTTATCTCGCTCGCCGAGATAGCAAAGGCAAAAATTTCCGATATAACGGTAAATACGATGACGCTTGAATTATCCGACAGCGTTCCCCGTATAAAAACGTTCGAGGAGCTTTTACGTCCGTACGGAATAAAGGAAACCGTCCGTACAGGCTCTATAGCAATGCAAAAAGGCGGGGCTTCTATGAAGCTGTAAAAGCCACGCTTTAATACACGGAGGCAAAACTCCGAAAACAAATTTAAAGGAGATCTTTAAAATGGCAAAACTTTATCATCAGGAAGACTGCAACCTTTCTCTGCTTGACGGCAAGACAGTTGCAATAATCGGTTACGGCAGCCAGGGACACGCTCACGCTCTTAACTTAAAGGACAGCGGCGTTAAGGTAATCATCGGTCTTTACAACGGCTCAAAGTCATGGGCTAAGGCTGAGGCTGCAGGTTTTGAAGTATACACAGCAGCAGAGGCAGCAGCTAAGGCTGACATCATCATGATCCTCATCAACGATGAAAGACAGGCTGACCTTTACAAGCAGAGCATCGAGCCTAACCTTACAGCAGGCAAGACACTTGCATTTGCTCACGGCTTCAACATCCACTTCGGTCAGATCGTACCTCCCAAAGACGTTGATGTTATCATGGTTGCTCCTAAGGGACCGGGTCACACAGTACGTTCAGAGTACACAATCGGCAGAGGCGTTCCCTGCTTAGTTGCAGTTCACCAGGACGCTACAGGCAGAGCGCTTGACACAGGTCTTGCTTATGCCGCAGGTATCGGTGGTTCAAGAGCCGGCGTACTTATGACAACATTCAAGATGGAAACAGAAACAGACCTCTTCGGCGAACAGTGCGTTCTCTGCGGCGGTGTTACAGCCTTAATGAAGGCAGGCTTTGAAACTCTTGTTGAAGCAGGCTACGATCCTCAGAACGCTTACTTCGAGTGCATCCACGAGATGAAGCTCATCGTTGACCTTATCTACAAGGGCGGTTTCCAGATGATGAGATATTCTATCTCTGATACAGCCGAGTTCGGTGACTACGAGGTTGGTAAGAGACTTATCACAGACGAAACAAAGAAGGAAATGAAGAAGGTTCTCGGCGAAATCCAGGACGGTACATTCGCTCGCAACTGGATCATGGAGAACAAGATGGGTCGTTCACACTTCAATGCAGTAAGACGTATCGAAAGCGAACAGCAGCTTGAGCAGGTTGGTAAGGAAATCCGTAAGCTGTATGCATGGAATGATGATGCAGGCAAGTCTATGGATGAAATTGCAGACGCTAAGTTCAGCAAGTAATCCTACTGTTTTCTAAACAAGGATATTATAAAACGACCGCCGTGCAGAGATGTACGGCGGTTTCGGTTTGTAGAAAAAGTCTGTTTTTGAAATAAACTTCTGATTTATTATCCCTATCCCCAAACCCCTTTCCCCCGGAAAGGGGCTATATTACTGGGGCTACCGCCCCTAGTCCCTGTTGGGGGCTACGCCCCTCAACCCCATTTTTAACAACAATAGAGGTTTTTCGACAGTCTGGACCGCCGTACAGAGATGTACGGCGGTTTTTATTTACAGCCGGCTACTACTTGCAAATTTCAGACGGATATAGTATAATAATGTATTGACATTTGCAATACAAAACAGCATAATATGGGTAGTAAACAACAGAAATGTTTCGACTTATTTATACAGAACGACAAGAAAGGACAGACTAATATGAAAAATCAACACATAACTATGCCGGCACTCGCACTGCGTGGACTTGTAATATTTCCGGGTATGATACTGCACTTTGATATAGCGAGGGATCGGTCGATAAATGCGGTCGAAGAAGCGATAGAACACAACGACAGAAGAATATTCCTTGTGACACAGATAGACGAGGACGTTGACGAGGTTGCGGCGGAAAATCTTTACAAAACAGGTGTGGTTGCCGAAATAAGACAGACGCTGAACACGCCCGACGGTGCAAGACGTGTGCTTGTGCAGGGTCTTTATACGGCGAAGCTGTGCGGCATATCTCAGGATGATCCGTTTCTTGTTTCGGACATCGTTCCTATGCCTGCGCTCAGCGATACACTGAGTGCCGCCGAAAAAACGGCTTTTATCCGCACTATCCACACAGAATTCAAGCAGTACAGCGAAATGTCGCCCAGAATGCCCATTGAGCTTTACAGAGGCATACTCGCTGAAAAGGATCTTTCAAAACTTATCGACCTGATAGTTTTCAACGTATATTTAAGAGTTGAGGATAAGCAGGCGCTTTTATCCTGCCTTTCACTGCGTAAACGTGCGGAGCTGCTTGTGAAGTTCCTTGCAAAAGAGGTTGACATTGTACGTCTTGAACAGGATATCAACGAGGAAGTCAAGGAAGCACTTGACAAGAACCAGCGTGAATTCTATCTGCGTGAACAGATGAGAGCTATTTCCCGTCAGCTCGGTGAATTTGACGATCCGCAGTCTGAAGCGTTTGAATATATGGACAAGATCGAAGAGTGCGGTTTTGATGAGGATACCGAAGAAAAGCTGATAAAAGAGTGCGAAAAGCTGATGCACCTTTCTCCCGGCTCGCAGGAGGCGGCTGTTGTCAGAACATATCTTGACACAGTGCTTGATATGCCGTGGAATATTTACACACACGGTAAGACGGATATTGCAAAAGCCGAAAAACAGCTTGATCATGACCACTACGGCATGAAAAAGGTAAAGGAACGTATACTTGAAATAGTTGCGCTCAATCAGTGGAAGGACGCAGACAAGAAGGGTCAGATAATCTGCCTTGTCGGCCCTCCCGGAGTAGGTAAGACTTCTGTCGCTAAATCAATCGCAACGGCTCTGGGCAGAAAATATGCAAGAGTTTCGCTCGGCGGTGTGCGTGACGAGGCTGATATAAGAGGTCACAGAAAGACATACATAGGTGCGATGCCCGGCAGAATTGTCAATGCGTTAAAGCAGGCAAAGTCAATGAACCCCGTTATCCTGTTCGATGAGATAGACAAGATGGGTACCGACTATAAGGGCGACCCTGCAAGCGCTATGCTTGAGGTTCTTGACAGCGAGCAGAATGTAGCGTTCAGGGATCACTATCTTGAAATACCGATAGATTTAAGCAATGTGCTTTTCATCACGACCGCAAACACGCTTGATACTATCCCCGCTCCCCTGCTCGACAGAATGGATGTTATCGAGCTTGGCAGCTATACAAGAGAAGAAAAGTTCCATATTGCAAAGGAGCATCTTGTTCCGAAACAGCTTAAAAAGCACGGCATAAAGCCGCAGGTTCGTTTTGCAAATGATGCGATATACTCGATAATCGACTTTTACACCAAAGAGGCAGGCGTAAGAAAGCTGGAAAGAAACATAGCTAAAATCTGCCGTATGACGCTCAAAAAGCTTGCATCGGGCGAGGCTGAGAAAATCAATATCAAGGCTAAAGATATTGAAGGTTATCTCGGTGCAAGAAAATATACGGGCGAAACTATTTCAAAGCAGGATGAAATCGGCGCTGTGAACGGTCTTGCATGGACTTCTGTCGGCGGTACTCTTTTACCGCTTGAGGTGCTTGTAATGGAGGGTACGGGCAAGATTGAGCTTACAGGCTCACTGGGCGATGTAATGAAGGAATCCGCAAAGATTGCGGTCAGCCTTACACGCTCGCTCTCCCGCAAGTATGAAATTGACCCCGATTTCTATAAGAACAAGGACATTCATATTCACGCTCCCGAGGGTGCTGTTCCAAAGGACGGACCTTCTGCGGGCGTTACTATGACAACCGCTCTGGTATCCGCTCTGTCGGGTATCCCTGTACGCAGAGATGTTGCGATGACAGGCGAAATAACGCTTCGTGGAAAGGTACTTCCGATAGGCGGTCTGCGTGAAAAGACTATGGCGGCATATTCAGCCGGTATCAAAACGGTGGTCATACCCGATGAGAACAAGGCCGATATGAAGGAGCTTGATGACGTTATACTGAGCAATATGAGCTTTGTGCTTGCGGAAAACATTGACACGGTGCTTAACACAGCGCTTGTAAAGCCGAATGTTACCGCCGCAAAGAAAAGCAACGAAAAGCTCCCGTCAGCAAAGCCCCGTGCTTCAAGAAAGACGGGCAAGAATGCCGTAAAGGAAATATAACATGAATTTTAACAAGGCAGAATTTTATACGTCCTACGGGCTTTTCAGCCAGATTCCGAAATCGGAAAAAGCCGAGATTGCCTTTTCTGGCAGGAGCAACGTAGGAAAATCCTCCCTGATAAACAAGATACTGAACAGAAAGTCGCTTGCCCGTGTAAGCTCAATGCCGGGCAAGACGGTGACTATCAACTTCTATTCGGTTGACAATATCTATTTTGCGGATTTGCCGGGCTATGGCTACGCTAAGGTATCAAAATCCGAGAAACAGCGCTGGGCAGGACTTGTTGAGGGCTACCTTGCCGATGACAGAAACCTGACGCTCGTGTTCCAGCTCGTTGATTTCAGACATCCTCCCACAGCGGACGATGTAATGATGATAAACTTCCTTATCGACAACGGGATACCGTTTGTTGTTGTGCTGACGAAAGCCGATAAGCTGTCAAAGAAGGAACGTGCCGCACGCAGAGAATCGCTTATGAATGAGATACCCTGTGCCGAGGACATTCATATGATAGAATTTTCCGCTATGAACGGCGAGGGCGTAGAAGAAATCCGTGAAATAATCGAGGACATCGAGCAGGAATCGCTTGCGGAAGAAGCCGAAACAGGCGACAGCCAATGACGGACATATATTCGCTGACTTATGAACAAGCGGAGAAACTGCTGACCGAAAACGGCTTCAGAGCTACTCAGTGCGTCAACATTTTCCGTGACATATATAAGCGCAGAGCGGCAGGTTTCGACGAAATGACGCTTACATCAGCCGATATAAAAGCATTTTTATCCGACAAATATTTCTTCGGAAAGTTGAAAATCGACGAAATATTACAATCTGTAGATACTTCTAAGTATCTTTTTGAGTTATCAGACGGGTGCAAGGTCGAAACTGTGCTGATGCGACAGAAGTTCGGCAACAGTATCTGTATCTCAACGCAGAGCGGATGCAATATGGGCTGCAAATTCTGTTGCAGCGGAAGGCTCAGAAAACAGCGTGACCTTACCGCCGGCGAAATGGTAAGTCAGATACTCGCTGTCGAAAAACATCAGAATATAACGATTAGTAATATAACCGTGATGGGTATAGGCGAGCCGTTTGACAACTATGACGCACTTTGCGATTTTCTTGATATAGTAACTGTTCCGGGTGGAATCGAAACAGGAACAAAGCATATTACTGTATCGACCTGCGGACTGTGTGACAAGATGAAATTATTTGCAGAGCGTAAAGAGCCGTGTAATCTTGCGGTAAGTCTGCACGCTCCGAATGACGAGATAAGAAACAGGCTTATGCCGGTAAACCGCAGGTATAGTATCTCACAAGTCGTAGAATCGGCTAAATACTATGTCGAACGTACAAACCGCAAGGTTCTGCTTGAATATATACTGCTTGACGGAATAAACGACAGCAGAGAGAACGCACGTCAGTTAGCGGCACTTATCGGAAATGCACGGCTGTTTGTAAATCTCATACCGTACAATCCGTCCCCCGACAGCGAGTTTAAAAGGAGCAGTGAGGAAAACATCACGGCATTTTATGACGAGCTTAAAAAAAACAGGATAAACGTTACCCGAAGAAAAGAATTCGGCACAGAGCTATCCGCCGCCTGCGGACAGCTCAGAAGTGACAGAATATCAGGCGAACACAAGGTACCTTAGAGGAATAACAATGAAATTTTTCTGTGAACTTAAAAAGACAGTAGACGACTCATACGATATTGAAATCGGCAGAAGTCTTTCAGACACGCTGATAAGCGATATTAAAAACGGGCTTTGCGGCAGGATAAAGAAGTTTGCCGTTGTTACCGACAGCATTGTTGAGCCGCTTTATGCGAAAGAGATATACGAAAAACTCATATCGGCGGGCTACAGTGCCGATATGTTCGTGATACCCGAAGGAGAAAAGTCGAAAACCAGAGCAATGAAGGAGTTTGTCGAGGACTCTATGCTTGAAAAGGGCTATCGTCGTGACTGCTGTGTAATTGCGGTCGGAGGCGGTGTTGTGAGCGACCTTGCAGGCTTTGTTGCCGGTACATTCGGCAGAGGCGTACCTTTTATCAATTACGCCACTACTCTGCTTGCCGCCGCAGACGCATCAGTCGGAGGAAAGACAGCGGTCGATACTCCTCTGGCTACTAACCTGATAGGTCTGTTCAACCAGCCCGAAAAGGTATATCTTGATATTGAAACGTGGAAAACACTGCCCGAAAGACAACTTTCAAGCGGACTTGCCGAAACAATAAAACACGCCTGCCTTGCAGATGGCGAAATGTTCGATTATCTTGAAAAGAACATCGAAAAGATACTTGTGAACGATAAGGACGCCTGCGAATATATAGCGGAGCATAACTGCGCTGTGAAGTATAAGGTCGTAATGAAGGACGAGCGTGAATCGGGACTGCGTGAGGTGCTTAACCTCGGTCACACTGTCGGCAGAGCGATAGAAACAGTCAGCGACTACAAGCTGCTGCACGGCGAGGCTGTATCAATAGGGCTTATCGCACAGGCGAAGCTTGGTGAGAAATACGGTTATATTTCTCCCGAAAATGTCAGCCGTGTAATAAAGCTATGTGAACGTGCAAAGCTCCCCGTTGCGATTCCCGATTACATCGACAAAACCGCACTTGTCAGAAAGCTGTATACGGATAAGAAGGTTCGTGACGGCAAGCTCAGAATGGTATTCCAAAAGGAAATCGGCGATGTTATGTGCTTTGGCGATAATGATTACGCTAAGCAGATCACCGAGCCGGAGATTGCGGAAGTTATAGACGAAATGTGAAAAAAAGCCTGCACAGATTGAAATGTGCAGGCTTTGATTTTAACTTTTGGTACTAATTTTTAATATATAATTTTATATTATTTTGATAATTAACGTTGACTTTTTAATTTTTTATGTTACAATTTAGAAGACCGTGCAGAACGACATATCCCAGTGACGATGGAAGATTGGAGCAAACGCCCGGATTTATTCCTGATGGCGGATGACAGAGAAGTTTTGCAGGATGCCGGAAAAATCACAGCGGAGATTGCCAAGTCCAAAGCTGAAACAGAATTTGAGAAGTATCGTGTTATTCAAGACAGATTGTTCATGGCGGACTATGACAGGTATCTGCTTGAATTAGAGGAAAAGGCGAAGAAGTAATAAAAAAGCAAATGTAAAAGCATTTTGACACGTATTTTCTGCGATGTCAAAGCCGTTTGGTAGACTACAAGCGGTGGTTATCCTATAATAAAAGTGCAAGGGAGGTGTCATGGCATGGAGCATGATATTGGAAGTAAAATCAAGGCAGCCAGACTTGAAAAGAAGCTGACACAGGAACAGGTTGCCGAAATATTGGGAGTGAGTCGTCAGACCATCTCAAATTGGGAAAATGAAAAATCCTATCCGGATATCATAAGTGTCATTAAAATGAGCGATTGCTACGAAGTCTCTCTTGACTATTTATTGAAGGGAGAGCAAAAAATGAAGACCTATTATGATTATCTCGAAGAAAGTACAAATGTTGTAAAAAGCAACGCTAACAGAAACAAAATTATTACCATCCTATCTTATATGCTTGTATGGGCGATTGCCATGATTGTGTTCTGGTTCTTTACAAGCGGAAGTGATGCTATGGGTTATAGTTTGATGTTCCTTTGGATTATTCTTCCTGTAACTACATTCGTTGTGTCCATTGTTATCGGCAAAAATGACTTTTGGAAAAAAGGAAAATGGGCATTCACCCTTTTCTTCGGAGTGATGTATATGCTGGCTGAATACGGAACATTTAAAATGGCAAACAACATTGCTTTTGACAAGCTGAATGCACCGGATTGGGGAATGATTGTAGCCGGTGCAATAATTTCTGCAATCGGTATGCTCTTAGGTTCGTTGTGTAACAAGAAGCGTAACAAGCAGAAGAATCAGGATATTTAATGTAGGGCGAATATGAACAAGTTTAGAACAGTTGTATCTATTTTGTGTGGAGTTGCAGGATTGTTCCTTGGAGCCTCGCTTAACAATGCTATTGGTGGATGTATCCTTGGCGTTTTGATTTCTGCGTTACCCCAAGATCAAAAAAGGAAATTGCCGAATATCTCAGAATGGCATCTGTGTCATATTGTATAAAACGTTATGTAGACCCTCTGGTCGATGACGGTATACTCGCCTTAGCAGAACCGAAATCCAAACGGAGCCACACGCAGAAATATTTTACTGTGAAATAAATTGTATAAAACACAAGCCTGCACGGAACGATTTTTGTTCGTGCAGGCTTTAACATTCATTTCAATACGGCTTTTTAAGCAAGGTTTCTTTAAGCGAACAATACTTATCCGCCCAGCATACCAGCCACGCTTCCTTACTTCTCGGAAGCCTTGTAAGTGTCAGCGGCCACATATGATTTATTATTATCCCACGCTCTTTTACCGTCAGAGAAAACGTGTTCCTTGCATTACGTTCGGCGGTCACGGGATGTGAAAATCCGTGCAGACCGTCCCTTGTGAATGCACCCTCGTGCCAGTCATAGAGGAAGAAATCGTGCAGAAGCGCACCTTTTACAAGCGCCTCGATATTTATCTTCAGCTTAAGCCTCTTTGCATACATATAAGCATACAGGCAGACCATAAGGCAATGCTCATAGGTAGAAACATCGCCGTGCTGAACATACTGCTTCATCTGCTGTACCTTTTCGTTTGCAAGTATCTTTCTTGCTGTTTTTATAAATCTGCGGTCATCGTCTGTAAGCACAAACGTATTCTTATCTGTCATCATTCTCATCATCGCCGTTATACTCGGCAGAATCCTCTTCTTTTTTTTCACCGGTTCTTGCTTTAAAGCCCGGAATGCGTGACGCAATCACATCAAAGCGCATAATATGAGTGCTTATGTTGCTTATACTGAATGTGCTTCTCAGCTTATCGACATCGATCTGCTTTCTTGCCGTGCTGAGAAAATCAATCGCCATAACCAGCGATATGACCGTACCTGCAATACATATAAACCGATACGGCAGATTGTTAAGCACATATAATGTAATGTCCGAAACAACATACGTCACGAACAATCCCATTACTCCCCAGAAAAGCGAGGACACCAGCGATATTCTGTTTTTATAGGTTATCCTGAACATACTGTAATCCCAGAACTGCTTACCAAACATAGTTTCCATAAGCCAGCCCGTGAAGTATTCAAGCGCCGTGCAGGCAATAAGAGCCACAAAGAAAACCTGAAATCCGTTATCTCTGAACGGATGACAGATAAACAGAAGGAGCAGTCCGCCGACACCGTATATAGGAATATAGGGACCTCTTAGAAAGCCTCTGTTTATCGGTCGTCTGTGATACAGTGACTCGATAGTCGATTCCTGCACCCAGCCTGCCATACAATACATACAGAACGTAAATAGCCAATATTCAATTCCGAAATGTTCCATATTATTCTCCGATTTATAATCAATATTATGATGCTGTTCTGTTTAAAATTCTGTCTTGGGATATTGCATTTTCCGCCACAATATCCTATACTCCGATTTTATTATATAATATCTGTTAATTAAAGTCAATTAAATAAATTGCCGTTTGCCGAAGTGAATAGATTTTTTGTGAAAACTGTCGAATACGGATAATCCTCAGGAGTAAAAATCAGTAAAGTTAACATTCGGTTAATAAACGAAACCCCGACCTTTCAAAAGTCGGGGTTTTACGTTCAATTCAGATGTGCGTCAGTCAATCTCAACCATAACCTTCTGGTTGTATCTTACTGCTCCTGCACGCATAATGGTACGGATAGCCTTAGCTATTCTTCCCTGCTTGCCTATTACACGTCCCATATCATCGGGAGCAACGTGCAGATGATAAACAACAGTTCCGTCCTCTTTAGGCTCGTCAACTGTTACCCGGATGGCGGACTTGTCATCTACAAGGTCTTCCACCATAGCGATAAGCAATTTTTCCATTTTATTTTCCTTTCAGAAACAGCGATTACTTTTCAGCAGCAATCTTAAGGAGCTTCTTAACTGTATCTGTGGGCTGAGCGCCGTTAGCGAGCCACTTGTCAGCCTTTTCCTTGTCGATAGATACAACAGAGGGTTCCTTTGTAGGATCGTAGTAACCGATTTCCTCAATGAAACGTCCGTCTCTGGGGTAACGTGAATCTGCAACTACAACTCTGTAGAAAGGAGCCTTCTTAGCGCCCATACGTCTTAATCTGATCTTTACCATTTTGTTCACCTCATAAAAAATTTAAAGTTTTAGTTTTTATAATCAAAGTGTATTGTCAAGCATTAATTGTCAACCACTATGAATTACCTGTAATCCTGAACGGCTTACATCGGGAATCCGCCCATACCGTTCATTCCACCCATTCCGCCCATAGGGAACTTCGGGAACTTGCGTTTTTTGCCGCCCTTAAGTCCCATCTGCTTCATCATCTTCTGCATACCGTCAAACTGCTTGAGAAGCTGATTTACATCTTCGACCTTTGTGCCGCTTCCCGCCGCAATTCTGCGCTTACGCTTTGCGTCAATGATAGAGGGCTTTTCACGCTCTTTTTTTGTCATTGATGAGATAATAGCCTTAGTGCGATACATTCTGCGCTCGTCTATATCTTCTTCCTTGACCTTTCCCGCAACACCGGGAATCATCTTTATAAGAGATGAGATGCTGCCCATCTTCTCAATCTGTTCAAACTGTGCGTACAGGTCGTTCATATCGAACTTGTTTTCCTGCAGACGCTTTGCCAGCTTTTCCTGCTCCTTCTCATCAACATTTATCTTTGCCTTTTCGATGAGTGAAAGCACATCGCCCATACCGAGTATTCTGTCAGCCATACGGTTGGGGTGAAACTGCTCAAGGTCGTCTGTCTTCTCACCGACACCTGCAAACTTTATCGGCTTGCCTGTAACCGAGAGAACCGACAGAGCCGCACCGCCTCGTGTATCGCCGTCCAGCTTTGTAAGGATAACGCCTGTAATGTCAAGCATATCGTTGAACGATTTTGCAACGTTTACAGCATCCTGACCGGTCATAGAGTCAACAACGAGCAATATCTCATTCGGCTGAACCTCAGCCTTTATATCCTTAAGCTCGTTCATCAGGTCTTCATCTATATGCAGACGGCCTGCGGTATCAAGGATAACAACGTCAAAACCGTTGTCCTTTGCGTATTTTATCGACTCTTTCGCTATCTTCACGGGATTTGTCTGTCCCATCTCAAATACATGAGCGTCAACCGAAGCGCCGACTACCTTCAACTGATCGATAGCGGCAGGACGGTAAATATCGCAGGCAACTAAAAGCGGTCTTCTGTTCTGCTTTTTAAGATACTTTGCAAGCTTTGCGGTATGCGTTGTTTTACCTGCACCCTGAAGACCGCACATCATAATAACGCACGGAGGCTTAGAGGGGAAATCAATCCTTGCCGTATCCGTACCCATAAGCTGTATCAGCTCATCATGTACTATATCTATTACCTGCTGTGCGGGAGTAAGGCTGTTCATTACCTCACTGCCTACAGCACGTTCACTTACCTTTGCAACGAAGTCCTTTACTACAGGGAAGCTGACATCCGCTTCAAGCAATGCCATCTTGACCTCACGCATAGCTTCCTTTACATCTTTTTCATTCAGCTTACCGTGATTTTTCAGCTTGCTGAATACTTTTCCGAGCTTGTCCGAAAGTCCTTCAAATGCCATCAGCCAACCTCCTCTTTATATCGCATTCTTTATATCTTCTATAATAGATTTCATTTTCTCTTTTTCATCGGCACTGCCGACATTCTCATCTGTAAGAGCTGTCAGCTTATCGCATAAATCGCAGACATTGCGGTACTTTTGTGCAAATCCGAGTGTTTCCTCAAGCTGAGTGAGATATTCCTCCGCTGTGCGTATGCACTTGTGAACACCCTGTCTTGTGATGCCCATATTCTCGGCAATCTCGGAAAGCGACAGATCCTCGTCATAGTAAAGGCTGAGCGTATCATATTGCTTTTCGGTAAGCATACTGCCGTAGGTATCGAGCAGTATTGCGTTTTCGATATTCTTTGACATTTTGCCGCTCCTTTGTCCGTCCGTATTTTCCTTAACAGTCATACAGACTTACCCACGCTCCGATTTTCTTGCGTCCTTTGTATGCTCCTTTGTCCGTCCGTATTCACGGTAACAGTCATACTGACTTAAGCGATTCACTGCCGGCTTACAAGCCGTAAATCGTGCAAACCTTTTTGTTGTGCCGTTTTAAGCGGTGTAATGCTGTTTTGGTTTACAGCCACCTGATATATTATACACAAAGAGAGCCGCTTTGTCAAGTAAAATCTGAAAATTTCTTATAAATACTTGACTGCAAACCGATTTAGCGGTATTATATACTAATAACCGACAAGGAGCGATCATTATGATAATAACAACTCTTACCTGTATGTGCGTCGACATATTCGACAATACGATAATGCCCGGAGGCGAATCGCTAAATTTCGCCGCAACAATATCACGGCTTACAGATGCAAAGGTCTATATAATCGGCGCTGTAGGAAATGACAGTTACGGTAAAACCGTCCTTGACAGCATAAAAGATTTCAACATTGACAAAACCCATATCAGAACGGAAAACGGAGATACCGCCTCGAACCGCACCTACCTTACCCCCGACGGCGACCGTTATTATAAAGACGATTCGTGGAACGGCGGAGTGTTCTCAAGCTTTGCCCTGTCTGCGTCTGACAGGGAATTGTTGCATTCGTCGGATATGGTGCATACCACCTTTTCCGGACCGAATTTCAACGATGTAATTGACTGCTGCCGTGAAAAGCGTTTTCCGCTGAGCGTAGATTTTGATATTTGCAGGGATTTTGACACGATAGAAAAATACCTTGACTGCATATCGCTTTTGTTTATAAGCGGAGATGAACCTACGCTTGAAAAAGCGAAACAGCTTTCCTCAAAATATCCCAATACGATCTTTATCGTAACGCTCGGAGAAAACGGAAGCACCGCCTTTTCAAAAGGCACGGCTTATCATTGTGCCGCCGCTGAGGTATCCGAAGTAACAGATACCACCGGTTGCGGCGACAGCTATCAGGCAGGCTTTATAGCAAGCTATCTTGCTGACGGGAACATAGAAACGGCTATGAGTAAAGGCTCGCAGACAGCCGCACAAACACTTTCGTTCATCGGAGGATTCAGATATTGAAATACGGCGGAAAAGTAAAAGCTTTTCCGCCGCAGTTTGTAGAAAAAGTATGTTTTTTAAACAAAAGTGCTTATCCTCAATCCCTATCCCCTTTAGGACACTCTGTTGGCTTTGCTTCGTGCAAAGCTTGGTGTGTCCTTATTTCGGCATCCTTGCCGAAAACCCCTTTCCCCCGGAAAGGAGCTGAATATGGGGCTGCCGCCCTCACCCCGCTTGGGGCTACGCCCCAAACCCCTATTTTAAGAATTATATAGGTTTTTCGACAGTCTACGGCGGAAAAGCAAAAGCTTTTCCGCCGTCATTATTTTATATGCTTATTTCGACCGATACGCACCTTCCGCCGTACAGCTTTTCGCTGAGTTCGGTAGGCTGTGTGAAGCCGGCGTACAGTGTATATCTGCCGCTTCTTACCGCTCTTACGCCGTTATCGTCAACCGTTTCAAACGCACCTTCGGGAATATTGATGCTTATCGTCCTGCTTTCCCCGTCAAACAGCGAAACACGCTCAAATGCGCAAAGGCTGTGATTTTTCACCCCGTTTTCGCTCTTTATATAGACCTGCAGAACGTCCTCCGCACTTCTGCTTCCCGTATTGGTAACATTAACGGCAAGCGTATTGTCCTTGTACGAAACATCGCCGCATTCAAAGTGCGAATAGGTAAGTCCGTAGCCGAAAGGATAAAGCACGTTGCTTTCATCGTCACAGAAGCGATATGTCCTGTTCTTCATTGAATAGTCGGTGAAATCGGGTAACATATCCGCCGATTTATAGAAAGTGACCGGGAGCTTGCCGGACGGTGAAACCTCCCCGAAAAGTATCTCTGCAAGCGCCTTTCCGCCGTACTGACCGGGATACCACGCATTTATAAGGGCGTTTCCTTCGCATTCGGTATTCACACTGCTTCCTGCCGCAAGAACTATTATAAGCGGCTTTCCCGTACCTTTCAGCTTCTGTAAAAGAACACGCTGAACCTCGGGCAATCTTAAATCGGGCTTATCCCCCGATGCAAACTCGTTTCCTGTGTCGCCCTCCTCGCCCTCAAGAGTAGCGTCAAGTCCCACACATACAACAGTGACATCCGCCGCCTCGCACGCCGCAACCGCCTCGGCATATCTGTCGCCGGGCAGCGCAAGGCCCTGCGTTCTGTCACGGAAAAGCTGACAGCCCTCCGCATAATATACCCTGCCGTCAAATGCGTCCTGTATTCCCTCAAGGAATGTAACGCTTCTGTCGGGCGTACCGTTATAGTTTCCGAGCAATGCCGCACGGCTGTCCGCATTCGGTCCTATTACGGCTATCGAGCTTATCCTGCTTTTGTCAAGCGGAAGTATGCCGTCATTATGCAAAAGCACCATTGATTTCTCCGCCGCTTCAAGCGATAACGCTTTATTGCCGTCACAGGCGATAATATCAAACGGCAGGTCGTCAAACTCGTTATCGTCAAGCTGTCCGAGCCTTATTCTTGTCCGTAATGCGTGAATGCAGGCAGTGCGTATATCCTGCTTTGTTATAAGCCCTTCTTCAAGCGCCGCCAGAATATGCAGATATGTGTTTCCGCAGTTAACGTCACAACCTGCCTTCAGTGCCATTGCCGCAGACTGTGGTGCTGTATCGGTTATTTTGTGGGTTGTATGAAAATCCCTTATAGCCCAGCAATCCGACACAAAATAGCCGTCGAAGCCCCATTCACGCAGTTTTCCCATCAGCTTTTCAGACGCACACGAAGGCTCGCCGTTCACCCTGTTATATGCGCCCATAACACCTTCGACCCTGCCCTCTTTTACAAGCGCCTTGAATGCAGGCAGATAGGTTTCTTCCATATCCTTCTCGCTTACTCTTGCGTCAAACTCGTGGCGGAGCGACTCCGGACCGCTGTGTACAGCAAAATGCTTTGCGCAGGCGGCGGCTCTGAGGTATTTTTCTTCTCCCTGTATGCCCTTTACGAAGTTCACACCGAGCCTTGAAGTCAGGTACGGATCCTCGCCGTAGGTTTCATGCCCTCTGCCCCAGCGTGGGTCACGGAATATATTTATATTCGGTGCCCATAATGTAAGGCCTTTATATATGTCGGTATCGCCGTGCTTTGCGGCGCTGTTGTACATTGCCCTCGCTTCTGTGGAAATCACCTCACCGACACGATACATCATATCCTTGTCGAAAGCCGCCGCAAGTGCAATAGCCTGCGGAAAAACCGTAGCCGTTCCTGCTCTTGCCACACCGTGAAGTCCCTCGTTCCACCAGTTATAAGACGGAAGCCCTGCCTTTTCTATGGCAGGTGCGTCATATTTCAGCTGCTGTGCCTGTTCCTCCGTACTCAGCGTATCGGCAAGTGCCGCCGCTCTATCGTAAGCCGATAATTGTTTATCCTTATATCTTTCCATAAATTACTCCTTGAAATCCGGTTTGCCGTACTGTTAAGTTGATTTTATCATATCTTACGGCAAGTTTCAAGATGATTTCAATGCAAAATGCACGGTTAAAAAAATAATAGCCCCGCCGTAAAGGCGGAGCTTCATTTCTGATAGCATCGCAACTGCTCCTATTTGTTATAAGTTTGTTATAAGCTGTAAGAAAAATATCTTCTTCCGTGTTCCTCTTCTGCACCGATCTTATTGTAAAAATTGATCGCAGGCTCGTTCCAGTCAAGGCAGCTCCACTCGATATATGAAAATCCGTCCTGCTTTACAAATTTCTCTACTTCAGAAAAGAACTTTGTTCCAAGTCCGTTCCTGCGTTTTTCCAGCTTTAAAAACAGATCTTCAAGATGCACTCCTGCCTTTGCCGCAAACGAGGCGAATACGGGGTAATAAATAGCATAACCGACCGGCTCGCCGTTGAGTTCAGCGATAAGCGCAGCAGCTATGTTCTTTTCAAAGAGAAGATAACGCAAATCCTCCTGTGTAGCAGTCATATCCTGCGGTCTTTTTTCGTATGTGGCAAGACCTTTTATCAGGTTTTCTATAAGGCTTATGTCGTTTTCGGTCGCTTTTCTGACAGTAAATTTATCGTTCATCAAAAATCCTCCTGCTTATATAGATTTATTATAGCGGGTTTTTGTGTTCAAGTCAATTGTGACTTTATGTCTGAACATCCGTATAGCAGAAAAACCCTTTGAGAAAGGGAGTTATCCTCTCTCAAAGGGCAACCTGACAAACTGGAATTTGACACTTTGTATTTATCGAGAATACTCTTGAAACCATTTTGCAAAGCGTGATTTATTGAAAATAATGAATTTATATAGTTCTCCATTTTTCATATTAACTGTTGCAATTGGAAAGACTATCCACTTCCAAGAGATTTCTTTTATTTCCTGCATCGGCAAAACTAAATTTCTGTATTTTTTGTCAACTGTAAGCTTGTTTGTCTTGTAAGTAAGCGACTGACTATCGAGGTACAGACCTCCTCCAAGTATGCCATTGTGACACAAACTGCAAACAAAAGATTTCATAGAAACATCCCTCCATTAAATTCCGATTTGCATTTCCGTTCATTTCAGAAAACGGGCAATCCCAAAGGAACTGCCCGTTAAAATATTTACTTCACTTCCGGCTTCATCGTGGGGATTTCAAGTGAAAGTATCTTATGCCCTGATTTAACCTCTCTTTTCCTTACTTTGTTAATCCAAACCGTTTTCATTAAAGTACATAACCTCACATAAGATGTCATAACTTTATTTGATTTGTCGTAAAAATTGTCGTAAAAAAACGAGGGTGTTTTCATTGTCCGGCGAAGAAGCACATCTCGGATATCACCGACTATTCGCCGCATAAACCTTTATTTGTTTATACAGTATAACATATTCTTATTCAAAAATCAAGGAGCCTGCCACCGTGTTGTGGCAAGCCCCCTTTTTCATCGTATCTTGATTTTACCCTCAAGCCCTGCAAAGGACTCCATCTTTTTATCAACCGTCGATCGCCGGTTTATATGCTATCTATCATATAAACAGACTTGTTCCATCCGTCCATGAAAACCACTCTGTCATTGAATACATTCATATATGACGGGCGGAGATTTTCTTGTCCGAGCTTTTCATATTTCAGCTTCTCACCGGTTGCTGTATCATATATATTTACGGTTGTATCACCTCGATCATAGCCGTATAATGCAGAATCTTCGATTTCAACATCATTGGGCACACAGGTTATCAGGTATTTACCGTTTGGAGTAATCCCACAATAACTGTTTTCTATCTCGTTATCCAAATATTGCACTCTCAGCTCGTTAGTTTTGTAATTGTAGAAAATAACTCCGTTTGAGCGTTCGGAAAACTCCGGATTTATTTCCGGGTCAAACGGCGACATAAAACAGATAAAATCTCCCGCCTTTACAAGCCTGCGGTTGCAGTTGCTGAAAGGGCCTATGTTTATCTGCTGTATCATCTTTCCGTTTTTATCCATAACGCAAAAATAGCAAGCGTCAAATTCATCGGTAAACGCCTCACCCTCGCAGTAATAACCCACTATTTCATTATCAAGCACATAGAAATCCGCAAAATTTTCATCGAATAATTTATCTTTATTGCTTCCGTCTGAATTCATTTTATAAAAGCAGCATTCATCGTTTACAGAAACATTGTAATATACCTTGTCGTCGGAAGGAACATAAGTACAATGACTTATCTGCGTTTTGCTTGTTGTACTTTTATATATCAGATTTCCGTACACATCGGTAACCTCGTACCATCTTTCACATTCATCGGTATCGACATAATAGTTCCACGCAGAAAAAGAGAACATTCCTTCACTATATTTTACATCCGAATCAAAAGGCTGTGATTCAGATACCGGATCATAGTAACCTCCTACTGTAAAGTGATATACAGCCTTCTTTTCTCTGTCGTCATAAACGACGTAATCGCAAGTATAATCGTTTAAGGCGTTATCTGAGTTTTTCTGTATCAGAAAATACCTCTGCGCTTCATCAACATATCCGACAGGGATATAATCATAAATGTTTATGTCCTTCAGGGTTTCGTTAGCCTGATTCGGTTTACTCGTTTCATATCCGCTCTCAGGTAAAAGAACGCTGTCACCGCTTTGCTCAAAAGAGGATTTCCCCGATGCGGTCGTTCCGCTTGTACTATCGGAATAGCTTTCCGTTGTCGATGTATTGTCTGTACAAGCACAAAGTGAGAAAGCAAGTGCCAAAGCAAGCGCAGATGTGATAATGTGTTTTTTCATTTGTGCTCCTCCGATATTTATGAAATATATTTTGTCATCTTATTCGTTTTCCGTAACCACAATACTAATACTTTTACGGATATTCATTGAGCCAACCTCGGCGTTTAGCGGTACTTCAACAGCATAAATTATATCTCCCGCTTTTACATCGTCAAGCGTCACCTTGTACTCATTTATATAACCGGTTTTTGAAGCAAATCTCATACCACCGTTATCTCCAAGCTTTATTCGCTCATGGTTCTTATAAAAATATACAGCATATTCATCAGGCTCACCGCCATATAATAGCAGAGTAACGCCCAATTTATCCGAGCCTTTATCAATAGATAAGCTGTGTTCCTGACGCTTTGCATCAAACAAACTTATCATATTTGTGCCGGATATTTTTGCGTCAGTCAGATTATACTCCTCTTTTACTTTTGCGGTTGCTAAAATGCTTTCACAATCTGACGAATATGTAAAATCGTCGATAATCTGTGGTTCTGTGTCTGCTTCAATCTCAAACTCAAAGAACGACTGTCCGGAATGTGCGTTACCGAAGCCTAAAAAGCCGTCTTTAGGTCTGTAAGACGGGTGCAAAACGGTCATCAGCTTTACTTTCAATATTTTTTCATGTTCGTATTCTTTTGTTATCTCCGGAATAAAGGTAAGAGTAACCGTCTGCTTTGTGTCGGGCTTTTGTGAAATGCTTACAAGCTCGGATTTTTCAGAGCCGTTCAGCGACAGCTTTTGAGGCACACCGTTTATAAATGCCATATAGCCAATCTCTACATCGTATTTATTCTTTGCAGAATCGGACACAAAGCTGAAATTTACCTCACCGCCGCTGTACTTTACAGTTGACTTGCCTTCAATGCTGTAGTCGCTGAATGCAATTCCGGCTTCCTGATATTTGCTGAAATCATCATTTTCAGGTTCGGATCCCTGAGGTTTACTAAACGGAGGCAATGTTTCTATAACCGCTGAATCTACGGAGATATTTGTTACGGAAGCTGTTGTGTCAAACGGGTTGCTCGCTTGTGTTTCGCTGTTAAGGTTCCCCGATGTTTCAAATGGATTTGACACAAGGCTCTGTGTGTCACTTTCACTTGTTCCCGCACAGGAGCAGAGTGAGAGGACCAAAGCTATAGCGAATTGTGATGCTGCTGATGCTCGTAAAAGTTTTTTAATCATTTTAAATGTCCTCCGTTTAATCTAAATAATTTATGTACATCGTCCGCCGCCGATTAACAACAATTTTCACTTATCCCGCCTGCTCATCATATCTGAACTGATATAAAATGCAATCTGTAATGCTACCGTCATATACGACAATTCTGTCATCAAATGCCTGAATGTTGCACCCCTTTACACCGCTGCCCTTGTCGTTTTTTATCTCATTTATCTTTTCTCCGGTATCAAGGTCATATATTTTTATTACAAGATCGGTGTACAGACGATTTGTCTGCTCCTCATTCAAAAACTCATGTTCGGTTATAGTTACCGCTTTTGTACCGTCCGGAGTTATTCTCACGCAACCCATTTCAATAGCTTCTTCTGGTGTGAATTCAACTATTTTGTCCTTTTCGCCGTCATAAAGATACAATGTATCCTCGGGGAACTCTTCGGTTTTGGATGCGTAACCGGTTCGATTAGATAAAAGGCAGTAGTATTTACCCGATTTTTGCCCCATCAGCGCATAATAATCTGTACTCTGCGGCATATCGGCGGTTATTTCGTTTCCGTCAAAGTCTATAACCTGGATTGAGCAACCGTCGGGTACTGCGCGATACTTACAAAGGACAATTCTGTTATCCGCAAGCAGCATTGTACTGCTATAATAGTAATCGCTGTCACTGAAAAGCTCCTTTTCTTCTTTTCCATCCTTGCTGAATCTGCTTATTATGTATTCGTCTCTGCCGTCTTTTCTATAGCATACGAAGTATTTATCAAGCTGCTTTGAGTATACGGCGGATATATAATGAATACTATCACTTACCGTAAGACCGCCGAGTCTGCTTATTTCTTCAAACTTTTCATTATATGTTACGGCAAATATCTCTGACGTAGCGCTTTGGTCTTCGGTCAAGTTCTCATCTATATAGGTAAACTGTCCGTTACAGCAGGAAATATCCCAAGGTGATTTTTGGCTTCTTAAGCTTTCGGTTATCTTACCTGTTGATTTATCATATACAGAGTAAGTATAGTCAAGACCGTCTTCGGGTTCATCTGACGCTCTTTTATATAACAGAAGATAGTTCAAATCATTATCAATATATCCTACCACGTTATATTTATACAATACGCTGTCTGATGCAGCCGTATTGCTGTTTTCAGGCTCACTTTCGGGCACATCTGTACTTGTGTCGGCAGGCAGCTGTGTTGAGGAATTTACTATAATATCATCATCAGGCGAAAAGCTGAGCCGGCTTGTTGTTTTAAGTATTCTTGCCTTTGTATAATCATTAGTTAAAGGCACGGCTATAGCATAGACAATATCATGGTTATTGACATTTTCAAGAGTAGCCGTGAGCTTCGGCACATACCCCGCCTTTGCCGATACCGCAGCATAGTCCTTACCGTTTACTTGTACTCTCTTATGATTTACATAAAAGAAAACATTGTATGTATCAAAGTCCGTGCCGTCAAACAGCACATCACAAGTCTGGGTGCTTTTGTCAAGAATAAGATGCTCTGTCTCATTGTCCTTGCTGTAAAGCTTTAGCATCGCTCCGCTGTTCATTTCACCCGCTTTTTTAAGTGTATATGACTTTAATGAGCTGTCGGACGCAGGTATATTTTCAAACTCTGCATTTCCGCTAAGCTCAACAGTTTCAGCCTTTTCGTTCATTGTAAGACAAGCTGTGTATACGGTAGAGCCTGCGTTTATATTGCCAAAGCCAAAGCCCGCATATTTACCCTGCGGCACATAACCGATATTGAAAATAGAAACAATCTGCAAATTCAGTTCTTTTTTGTCTTCAAACTCCTTTGTAATGCGAGGTTTTATGTTGATAGATACGTTTGTAATTTCATCTTTAGGAAAGTTTACGCTTACAGTTTCGGCTTCTTCACTCCCGTTTACGGATATAACCTGCGGTATTCCTCCGATAAACGCCATATATCCTATCGTTATGCTTTCCCGGTTATTTGCGGCATTTGCCGAAAAAGTTATATTTATTTTTTCACCGTTATATTCGATATTCTGCGCGTCGTTCATTTCTGAAAAGTCAAATTGCAGAGTGCCGCTCTGGTACTTGTCATAAAGCTCATAGCGCTCGTCATTGGCAGGCGTTTCGCTGTTTTCGTTCTCAGATGTTTCAAATGGATTTGACACAAGGCTCTGTGTGTCACTTTCACTTGTTCCCGCACAGGAGCAGAGCGAAAAAACAAGAGCTATTGCAAGCAATGATGCAATGATAAGTTTTTTCATTTGCGTTCCTCCGTTATTTGTCTGAAAATTGCAATTCTCCGTCACTGTTTCTGACTATTACCTTACCGTTTGCAAGAAAAATACGTCCGTCTTTCGCCTGAGGTATTTCTATAAGATTTCCGCCAGCGTCCATATATGTTCCGTCATCGAAATACACGCCGCCCCTGTCTACCATATACGCATCACCCTTGTCGGCAAGCTTTTCTTCCGTAAAATCACTTGCTTTATACCGATAAGTGGCAGATTTGTTTGAGCAGTAAATATATTCTCCGTCTGACGCAATCGCATAGAACATTCTTTCACTGATAATCTTCTTTTCATTGTCATAGCAGACCGGATTGCCATCGGAATTAAGATAGAACACCTTGCCGTCAATAACGGAAATATCCCCGTTTATATAATTCTCGCTGAACAGCAGACGGCGTGTGCCTGTATTCAAATCAAGTACAAACACCTTGTAATTATCCGTTTGCAGGTATAAATTATTCCGATACTTGCACATACCGCTGTAGCTGTAATCATCGCTGTCACCCGACCATATTGTCAGCAGGTCAAGATAGCGGCTGAGCCGCTGGGCACCAGGCGCGGCAAGAACGGTTTCTTTATAATAATCGCTAAGCCGTATTCTGCACACATTATCGGTATATGTGCCGCCATTCTGAAAGCTTTCGGTATAATAAAGATACCCGTCGCTTGCAAGCATATAGGCAACCCTGCCGTCACAGGTTATATTTCGCAGTATATCGTCCTCTGAAAGATTCAGCTTATCGTCATATCTGATTATCCTTTGAGAAATTATATTGTATTCATCGTCGGTCTCGGTACTAAGTTCGTAATATCCTTCACCGTCATAAGCAAAACCGTATCTTCCGTCCGCCGCCGTGTTATCGGCGGTGCTCTGAGAACAGCCTGACAACAGCAGTATCAGCGAAGCGGCAACTGCCGAAATCACTGCCTTTTTTCCCGGACGACAGCGCTTTATACTGCCGATATATACTGCCGCAGTAACCGCTATCACAATAACAGCTATCGTTATCAGCATAACCAGAAGTTCGGCAGGAACGCATGAATACAGCAGAATTTCAAGTCTGCCCTCGGTTACATAACAATCTCCCGTGTAATACGGCGAGCCGAGCACAAGTGAAAACGGCGAATAATACACGGCATTATTCTGACCGAAAAGATAAACCCACACGCAAGTGACCGCCATTGGCACAAACAGCGACAGCGGCAGATTTTTTGTCAGCGTACAAAGCAGTACGCATACAGCCGAAATAAGCAGGTAGCCGAGCAGCTTTGTCAGGTGAATAACTATAAACATTGCGATTATAGACAGACTGCCAAACGGGGTGTTCTCAAAGGCTTCAAGTGACTGTACGCCACAGCCGAGGTTTTCCGCTCCGATAACGGCAAATAATGAAGTAAGCTCTATAATAAACAGTCCGAGCCAGCCGGTAAAAATGAGCGAAAACAAGGATATAAGCCTGTACCCGCCCGAGCGTCTGCCGTTTGCGGCGGTAACGATAAGCGGCTTCATCTTTCTTTCATAATAGCACATTGCCGCAGAGATATAGCATATTGCCATAATAAACAGATACTCTATTCCGCTTGTCATGGCGTTTGAGCCGGACGGGAGCATAAGCAGATTTTCACGGTCTGCGCTTACTCTTTCGTAGTTCGAATAAAGCAGCTTTATAGCTTCATACTTTTCGATTATGTCGGGTATCTCCCGCATCGCGTTTGTAAATTCTTCGGGAGTGGCATAGTCTCCGTTTCTGTTTTTATCAAGTATATCGCTTTGCAGCTGCTTTGCGGCTTCTGCCTCGCTGTATAGCGAGAGTATAGCGGTTTCCTTTTCATCGGTAAGCTGTCCGCCGTACTCCTGCATATATTCGAGATAATATTTCTGCTGTTCGTACGACATATCGCTGTAGCTTGCCTTGTATAAATCCGCACTTGTGAGCAGTTTTACTATAAAGACTATCAGCAGTACAATAAGTCCGTACTGCTTTATGTACAGTTTTTTCAGTTCATTTTTTAACAGCATTTCATACCCCTCCGTACAGACACGACAGCAAAGACGACAGCAAGAAGTATTACTTCGGATAAAGTTACAACAACATTGAATACGGGGAAATCAAGGATATTGCAGACATTCATATTTGTGAAAAGCTCTGTCGTACCGATAAGCGTCGTAGGGTTTAGCACGCCGGGGAGCAGCTCCGAGCCGATTACAAGCAGAAATCCCGCCGCTACGCTTACAACCATTGAAATTATATCGTTTTTGCAAAAGGACGATACTGCCGTCACAAGGAATGTGAACATAAGCAGAAACACAAGTCTTAATACGAACGTTATCACAAGAGTGCCGAAAAGCGTAATATTAAATGGGCACATTTCAAATTCCTGCAAGGCGTATATCGATGCGGAAAAGCCGTCAAAGCCGTAGATAAGCTGAAAATAAACCATATCCGAAGCAAACAGTATAAGTGTAACCGCAAATGTAAATATCGCCGCCGCTGTCAGCTTTGCAAGCATAACCGACCCTCTTTTTCCTGATGAAGATATAAGCTTATTGTAGCCTATAACATACTCCTTTGAAACTATCGGAGATATTGCAAGCACTATGATAAACATTGACAGCAAGGCGGAAAACTTATAGTCGAAGATAGCCTTGTGTCCCTCGGACTGATAAAAGCCGTCGAGCGACCTGCCTTTATAGCAGTCCTCATACAGCTTTGAAAGGCGGTATTCGTACCGGCTCTTATCGCTGTAGAACTCGGCGTTTGCCCTTGCATTTTCGGTTATTTCTGCACTTTTATTTGAGTATAGAATAGCGTATTCGTAGGACGAAATAAGGTCTTTGAATAAATTTACATCACCGTAGGGGTAGCCGCAATATGTACCCTCAATCGGCTCTTCAATTATACCGTACTCTTTTAGCATCTGCTCCGCATTAGCAAGCTCGGTTTTTAGTCCGTTTATCTTTTCATCGGTTATCTTTCCGCTGTATTTATCGTACAGTATATCCGTGCCTTGTACGGCATTTCCCGAAAGGACGGCTCTGCCCCCACCCGTGTAGTAATACAGCTCAAATACCTTAACAAAGTTTAAAAGAATAAGCACGATAATGCAGATAAGGAGTGACGGCTTCAGTATGTACTTTTTAAGCTCGTATTTCAGCATATCATTCACCTATCTCTCCGAAGTGGTATATGCACACATCTTCAAGCGCAGGCTGAACATTAACGGCGTCGGGGTGCGGCTTCTCGTTGCTTACAACCCGGACATTGAATCTGTCGTCCTCGCTTATAACATTGCTGACGAGCTTTGTACGCATAAGCTCCATACCTGTTTCGTAGTCGGTGAGTACCTCCCATACCTTGCCGTAAATTTCATTGCAAAGCTCACTTTGTGAGGCACAGCTTATCATCTTTCCGCCATCGATAA
>OKWR01000064.1_pt1 | contig 150226 bp, 138 predicted proteins | sample 1607101 | NCBI WGS metagenome assembly OKWR01 (sample SAMN04414076, study PRJEB24778) | human gut metagenome | material: faecal | host: Homo sapiens
AACTTTTACACTTATCCAAGATAGCGGGTATGGAATCTTGGATTACAATTAAGCAAGGAAAATCCATTTAGATTTATTTACGGAATGTCAGCCTGGATTCTTGATTTTATAGATAAAAAAATATACAGATTATCATATGCGAAGATAGGTAAGAAAATAGAAAAAATAAAGGTCAATAATTACAAGAAAGAGGATACATACATATATATGGTATCAAGAATTTCTATTTCTATTATTGCATTTATTTTAATTATAATATTTGGAGATTTAATATGTTTAAATAATACTTTTTCAAAAACTGGTAATGTAAAAAGTATTTTTAGAAAAAATTATGGAGAGGGTGAAAAAGTATATGAATTAGAAGCAAAGTTTAAGGATGGTTATAGACAGAATGTTAAAATAAAATTACCCGAAAAGGCCAACAGTTATGATGATGTAAAGCTCATTTTTGAAAACAGTTATCAAAGTATTTTAAAAAACATGCTAAATGGTAATCAAAGTATTAACAATATAACAGGTGACGTCAAATTAATATATAGTTTGGATAACAATGTTACAGTTGATTGGAATTTAAATAACACATTATATATAGATTATGGCGGAAAAATCTTATGGGATAACATGGGTAATGTGGATAAAGTAAGTGTAGATATAGAAGTTACGTTATCATTAGATACATATTCAAAAACATATAATATTCCATTGACGATTAATAAAGCGGGAAGAAAAAAGAGTGAGATAATAGACGAATCAATAGAAAAATATATTGATGAATATACGAAATCAGATAAAGAAGTGGAACTGATGAATAGTATAAATGATGAAGAAGTAGAATTTGTGGAAAAGAAAAAGAAATCATCAATAATATACATATTTATTGGTGTCATAATGGCTTTGGTATTATATATGATTAAGGGTAAGGAATTACAGGACTATGAAGATAAAAGAAGAAAACAATTGGAAATCGATTATGTAACAATGGTAAATAAAATCACAATATTGCATAGTGCGGGAATGACGATACTTGCAGCATGGGATAAGGTTATATCTGATTATGAAAAAAATAAAAGTACTTTAGGAATGAGATATGCATATGAGGAAATGAAATATGCCAGACAGAAAATGAAAAATGGATATTCAGAGTGCCAGGCATATTTAGACTATGGTAAACGATGTGGAATACATTCTTATATTAAGTTTGGAAATTTACTTGAACAAAATATAAGAAAAGGAACTAAAGGATTATCAGAAATACTTGAAAGTGAAGTAAATGATGCTTATGAAGAAAGAAAAGCATTAGCAAGAAAAAAGGGTGAAGAGGCAGGAACTAAATTATTATTACCTATGGGAATTATGTTAGTTATATCAATGGCAATAATAATAATTCCGGCATTTTTATCAATGGGCATATAGAGATATTAAATATGAAAGTAGAGGATATATATGAAATTAAAAAACAAAATTTATAAATCAATTAACAATTTATATTATAAAGCACGATTCAATCAATTAATGAGTGATAATTCAGGTATGGGTGTTGTGGAAGTAATTTTAATAATAATAGTCTTAGTGGGGCTTGTTGTTATCTTCAGAACACAAATAACTAAAATAGTAAATACATTATTTTCTAAGTTAACAAGTAAAATAAATACTTTTTAAAACAATAAAATATTATAGAAAACAGAGGAGTAAATAAGGGGTATGAAAAAAACGGCAAAAGGAAGCATTACAGTATTTTTGTCTCTTATAATGTTATTAATTTTCTCGTTAGTCTGTACAGTGATTGAAATATCAAGAGTATCAAGTGCATACGCAAGATGTAACGAGATAACATATATGGCGTTAGATTCTACATTTTCATCTTATGCAAGAGAAATATTTGAAGATTATGGAGTTATGGTTCTATGGAAGAATGACACACAGTTATTAAATGATTATACAAAATATGTAGATAAAAACTCAAATTATAAAAAAGACTTTAAATATAATATATATGATGTATTAGGTCTAAGACATAATAACAGTAAAGTAGAAACTGTGAAGAATGTAATGGATAATGGTGGTGAAATAATATATGACCAGATATGTGATTATATGAAAAATGCAATTGCCCAGGATGTTATAGACAGACTAATTGAGAATAGCAGTGCATTGTCTCAAAATAAGGATATAGAACAATTTAACAAGAATTTAGAAGTGTGTTCAGACAGGCTTACAGACATGGAGGTGAATGTTAAGAATATATTTGATGATATTAATGCCATAAAGCAATGCCCATATAATCCAAAGGAAGTCATTCAGAATATGAAGGACAGGTTAAACGAGATTAAGAGTATAGAACCGACAGATGATTACAACAGACAGGTAAGAGATAATTTGTTTGATATGTATATAATTGAGTATAGAAAGTATAAAGAATGGAAGAGCACTTTAGATAATAATATTCAGGATATATTAATTAATTCAGATAAATATTTTGAAAATTTAGGATTAGCAAAAGACTATGTTGATGATATGGATACAAAATTAGAAAAAGAAAAAGCTAATTATCAAGATGAATTATACTCAATTATGAAAGAGGAGATAACAAATTTAAAACAGGAGGTGTTCAATAGTGATAAGGATAACTATAACATAGAAAATAATAAGAAAATGACATTGGAACAACAAGAAATAGTAGAAAAAATAGGCAATTCTATGTCTCTAATATCAGAAAGAACTGATGAATTAGATTATAGTTATAATAAGTTATCAAATTATGAAAATGCAGATGTATTAATAGAAGATTCATATAAGGCAATTTATGTGGCAGAGGAAAAAATTATAGACTATGATTTTAACCTGAGTGTAAATTATTCAATTGAGGATGCTGCAAAGAAGAAAAATGAAGTTGTTGATTTTGTTAAGAAGTTGAAGAAAAATGGAGTAATGGGATATGTTGTAAATGGAGATATATCAGATAAAACTATAGATAAGAGTAAATTATCGTCAGATACATATAAGGACACTGAACATAAATGGAAGAACTATGGGAGAGATAAGGAACTTTTAAGAAAAATATTGGTTGGTCAATATATTTTTGACAAATTTAAGGATTATATAAGTGAAGAAAAAAAAGTACAATTAAATTATGAGATAGAATATATTTTATTTGGAAATGATTGTGACAGAGATAATTTAAAAGAATGTATTAATAAAATTATTTTATTAAGAGAGGGTTTTAATTTTCTATTTTTATTAAAGGACAGTACAAAGAGAAATGAAGCATATGAATTAGCACTAACAATTGTAGGTTATACTGGTATGCCCGCAATAGTAAGAATTACTCAATTTCTGATAATAGCAGCCTGGTCATATGCAGAATCCGTTGTGGATGCAAGGAATCTGCTAGATGGTGAAAAAGTAAGTTTAATAAAGAAAACGGATGAGTGGAATTTATCGTTATCAAATTTAAAAAGCCTTAATTCAGACAATAATAAAAATAAAGTCGAGAGTGGTTTAACATATGAAGATTATCTTAGATATCTGTTAATCTCGCAGGATAAATATACACAGGTAATTAGAATGCTTGATTTAATGGAATTAAATATTCAGGATAAATACAACGTGAATTTTCAGATGAAACAGTGTATTGTACAAGCTACATTATATACTGAATATAAAGTAAAAAGATTATTTTCTGATATAGGTTTTACAAGAAAAATTATTAGAGATAAAGAGGATAAATTTATTATAAAAGTAAAGCAGACATCAGGTTATTAGTAGAAAGACATAGTTAAGTAATAAATTATATAAATTACATTAATTGTAAAAATTTAAAATAAATGAAAGGGGTTGATAAAAATGTGCTTTTATTATCTGTTAAAATGTATTAGTTGTGCTAAAAATTTAATCAATAAGTTGCCTATATGTATAAAAAATACAATGAATAAAAAAAATACTCCCCCGTTAAATGTTAATACTCTCCAGATTCAAGGTTGCGGTTACAATGATAATAATATTAAGAGTGGCAGTAATAAAAGCACATTTTTATCAACCTCAATAATAAAAGATAAGTGGATACCAGGAAGTATGACTCTCGAGGCATCAATGGTTTTGCCAGTATTTATATATGCAATTCTTGTATTTGTTAATTTTTTTATAATGCTTAATTACCAGAATATAATGCAGAATAATGTTAATAATGCTGCAAAGGCAGTTGGAAGATATATGTATCTTGAGGATAGAGCAGGAGGATTAATAGATAATAAGAAAAAGTTTGAAACTATCAAATATGATAAAGATATATTAATAAATGGAATAAATACCGGTTATGTGTGGAATAAGATTCTGACAGATGAAGTAAAAAAATATACAGAGAATATTAATGTAGTTAGAGGTATATTAGGAATTTGTATTGGAGAGTCTGATATAAATAATAACCAAGATGGAATAAATGATATAAAGGTCTATTATAAAATAGAAGTATGGAGATTAGGAAAATCAAGAGGACGCCTGAGAATGGCAAACAGGTGTTACTTTAGAAGCTGGATAGGTGAGAGTATATGTGAAAATGCAGCTGAAGGGTTACAAAAAGTTTATATAACCAAAAGTGGAAAAGTATATCATCTATATAGAGATTGCACACATATAGAATTATCTGTACACAACGTAAAATTTGGTAAATTAAATGAGTTAAGAAATTCCTATGGAGGAATATACAAAAAATGTGAAAGATGTGTAAAAAAGCTGCCCTCAGAGAATTATATTGTGTATATAACAGATAATGGAGATAGTTATCATTGCAATGAAAAGTGTAGTTCAATTGTACGAGATGTTATTGAGATTAGTATAAATAGTGTTGGAAACAGGGAAATATGCAACAGATGTAAGAAGAAATCTGAAGTAAAATAAATATAATTGTCAATATTTAAAATAATTTATTTAAGTGTGTGAGATTAGTTTGTGAATATATAAAAAGATTGAAATGGAGTTTAAATAAAATGAAAACAATAGTAATAACAATATTTCTTATACTAAGTACCTTGATTGATTTAAGAAAAAAAGAAGTAAATATTTCATTGTGTATAAGTGTTGCACTAGTTGGCCTGATATATGAAATATTTATCAGTAAAACAGATATATTATCTATTATATTAGGAATTTTACCTGGAATATTTCTTATGTTAACGAGTATAGTAACAAATGAAGAAATCGGTAAAGGAGATGCAACTATTTTAAGTACAATCGGAATATTTCTGGGATTAAAAAAAACAATATTGGTTTTAATATATGCACTTTTTAGTACTATTATAATTGGAGGAATATTGTTATTAATAAGAAAAAAGAATAAAAAATATAAAATCCCATTTGTACCATTTATTTTATTTTCATATATTGCTTTATGTATTTAAAAAAATATTTTATGGACGATTACAATTATATATTATATATAAAAATAAAAAGGAAATGAATAAAAGATATGTGTGGTATATAGATGAAAATATACATACGTAAAGTGAAAAAATCAAGGATGGAGGCGAATCAGATTATGAAAGCAGATAAAAAAATAAAAATATTTAAGAAGCATCTGTCAGGTAGTCTGACTATTGAAATGTCAATGTTGTTTCCAATTATTATAATGGTTGTTCTTACAATTATGATGTTAGTTTTTTATATGAATGACATTATCTGTGTCAGGGCTGCAGCACAACAGTATGGAATTATTTGCAACACAGATGAAAAAAGTGAAAATGAAATATATAGTGATTACATAAACAGGATAAAATCAGATGTTATTATTGCAAAAATAAAAAGTGTAGATATAAAAAAGGATGATGAAAAAACTAATATAAAAACTAGTTTGTCTTTTGAATTACCAATATTTAATATAAGAAAATCAGATAATATTAATATTACTATGTATGATAAAGACAATAGAATGTTTATAGTCAGAGCAAAGGTTGCAATGGATACCGTCAACATCGCTGGATAAAAAATAATTAGCATAGCAAATTAAGAAAAGAGGTTAAATATGCAGATAGTATATAGACATGGGTTTAATAACAACTTAATGATAATAAGAGATAGTAATATTGTAATAAATGATTATAGAATAAATATGATTATGAGAAATAAGATAAGTGGGTTGCTCGAAATGTATATAGGGTGTGTAAATGGAGAAAGTGAATTATCATATATAATATCTTCAAGACAAAGTGTAAGAGATTTATTTTCAAGGAATAAGATTAAGTATGAAGATGTTAAAATATTAATAGAGGGAATTATATCACTTGGAAAAGAATTAAGGGAATATTTGTTGGACATTAATAGTATTTTGTTAGATTTAGATTTTATATATTTTGATGTAGATACTAAGAAAGTTTATTTTTGTTATTATCCAAATAATGAGAACTCATTTGAGAACTCATTTAGAAAAATGTTGCAGGATATAGTTGTATTAGTAGAACACAACGATTATAAGGCAGTGGAGTTAACATATGGTATTATGGAAATGTGTAGCAAAGTGAATTTTTCATTATATCAGATAGAACAGTATATTAATGTGACATTAGAAAGGGTAAAGTATACAGTGCCGGATACAGAACCGGATATAAACGCATATGAAAATCAAGACGATACATATTCTGACTATGGCATATCAAATATAAATGATATAGAGGGAGAAAAAGATAAATATAAGAATGAAAAGTTTAATTATCTCAATGAACAAATTAATACCAGAGATGAAATAAAAAGTATTGTTGGTGAAGAGGCAAATTACAGTATAGATAATAAACATAGTGATAATAATAGTTTGTTTGGTAAATTTACGAAATTTTTAAATACCAGAAACTTTAAAGATACAAAGGTTATAAAAAAAGAAATATGTGTAAGAGAAAATGAGCCAGTTTGTGACGAAGAACCTGTAATGAAATATGAAGATGAAAATGTTAGTGAGGGAGAAACTGTTTTAATATCAGATATAATTAAGGATAAAAAAAGAAAGTTATTCAGCCTGTGTGATTATGATGATATAGTAATTAATGAATATCCATTTACAATAGGCAAGACTAGCGGAAAGGTTGATGAAATAATTGAAGATAAATCAGTGAGCAGAATTCATGTACGGATAGATAATGAAGCTGACAGTTTTACAATAGAGGATTTAAATTCAAGAAATGGAACATTTGTTAATGGCGAAAGATTAAATCCTTATGATAAAATTGAAATATCGATTGGAGATAAAATTACAATTGCATCATTAGACTATATATTTAAATAACTTACAATTAGGAAAATTAATATACAAATTAATAGATTTAATTGACATCAAAAAATATTAGTGTTAAGGTAAAATGCATATAATATTAAGATTAGTATCAAAAAGAGTAAAGATATAAATTGCTTATGGAAAGGCAGGAATAATTTTGAATATTAATGAAGTCTATTATGTTTTTAGAGATAATGGATATTTGGTGATGCCAACAAATCTGCCATATATAAATTTCTTTGCTAAGAAGAATGAGGATGCGGGAATAATGAATATTATTGGCTGTATAGATGAAAAAGTTATTGATAAATTTAATACTGATGACTTAGATAATATATCATTTCAGATAGAAAGAAAATTTTTGTTTTCAGGAATGAAAGATGTAAATATAATTTTCATAATTAACAGTGATAATCTTGAAAAGCATAAAGTATTCTGTGAAGGAAAAGCAAAGGTCTGGATAATTGACACCATATGCAGGAGGCTTATAATTTTTGAAAACCAACCGGAAGATTTTGATGCGTTAAGAAATAAAATCGAAGTAGTAATTTCTGGTAATCAAAGCAACAAGACTCAATATAATAAAAAAAATACAAGAAAAGAATATCCATGGATAACTATAATTTTAATGGCTATGAATATTGTATATTTCTTTATACTAGAGTATATGGGTTCAACAGAAAATACATTATTTATGTTAAAACATGGAGCATTATATTATGCCAATGTGTTTCAGAAACATGAATATTACCGGCTTGTGACATGTATGTTTATGCATTTTGGTTTTGCACACCTTTTGAATAATATGTTTTCTTTATATTTATTAGGAAGTGAAGCAGAGAAATTTTATGGAAAAATAAGATTTACTATTATATATGTGGTAAGTGGAATATTTGCCAGTTTATCATCTGTATTATATCAGCAGTCAATCGGGGGATATAGTATATCAGCAGGTGCTTCGGGCGCAATTTATGGAGTTATGGGAGCATTATTAGTAAGAATTGTTGAAGGTAGAAGAAAAAATATGTCAGCATTTAGTAAAATGGGGCTGGTATTAATATTACTTATTATGGCTGGTCAGAATAGTGGAAATGTGGACAATATTGCACACATAGGTGGATTCGTGACAGGAATGATATGTGGAATTGTAAGTTATTTATTGGTAAATAGAAAGAATATTGAAAATCAGTAATTGTTATATTAAAATAAAAACAGATAAAATTGTGGAAGGAGTTGCACACACATTTTAAATAGTGCAGATACGATATGATGAATATAAACATATATTATGGTGGAAGAGGACTGATAGAGGATCCTACATTATATGTATTAACCAGAATTGAAAAAGTACTGGAAGAATTGAGAGTAAATTTTAATAGATATAATTTATTTGAATTAAAGAGTTCAATTACAACATTACCACAGACTTTGAAGGAAGCAGATGGAATTATTCTTGCAGCAAGTGTAGAATGGCATGGAATAGGCGGATATATGCAGGAATTTCTGGATGCATGTTGGCTGTATGGTGATAAAGAAAAGATAAGTAAGTTATATATGGCTCCTGTAATTATTTCAACAACTTATGGAGAAAAAGAAGCACTTACGGATATAAAAAGTGCGTGGGAATTATTAGGAGGTATGCCATGTTCCGGAATATGTGCATATGTTAAAGAGCCAGTTGATTTTGAGATGAATAAGGAATATGGAGAAATAATAGAGAAGAAGACAGAAAACTTATACAGAACAATTTCTCAAAAGAGAAAACCTTTACCATCAAGTAGTGCAGCTATTAAACAAAATCTTATAAAGGATACATTAGATCTGACACCACAGGAAACGGAGCAATTATCTAAATATGCAGCAGATGATACATATGTGAAAAAACAGAAAGAGGATATAGAAGAACTTACAACAATGTTCAAAGGAATGTTGAGCAAACAGGATGTCAATGTTGAAGATGACTATATCAGCCGATTTAAAGACTACTTTGTTGAACAGGATAATTTTTCAGCAAGTTATGCATTTATAATTGAGGATAAGAAAAAGACACTTGTTCTAAACATAGACAATAATGAGTTGAAATGTAAATATGAAAAGACACTTGATGTAGATGTTTTAGCTAAGCTTAAGAGTGAATCTTTAGAAAATATATTGAAAGGAAGATTTACATTCCAAAGAGCATTTATGACGGGTGAGATGACAGCGAAGGGAAATTTCAAAACACTAAGAATGTTAGATGTGATATTTCCGTTCAGTTAGTGTTATATAAGGTGTATAGAATTTAAACCGGAAGGGTTATAATAAATGTTGTACCGATTCCGATGGCTGAATCGACAGATATTGTACCATTATGACTTTCGATAATTTTTTTTGAAATTGGCAAACCAAGTCCGGTGCCATTAGATTTATAAGAAACCATTGGTGAAAATATATTTGTTAAGTGTTCAGGAGATATACCCTGACCATTATCTTTAATAGAAATAGTGAGATTAGAATTATTACAACTTAATTCTACGCATATTGATGGACTTGATTTAGAAAAATCAAGAGCTTCATAAGCATTTTTAACCAAATTTATGAATACCTGTTTTAATTTAGTATTATCCGCGGTGATTTCGGGGATAGGTGTTAAACATGATAGATTATAATGAATTTTAGGTATATTACATTTATCATTTGAATGTTCATCTTCAGCAGAATTTGTTTTAGAAGTTATGTTATTACAAAGCGTTTTACCATTAGATATCACGTTTTCAGAAGTGGTACTTTTATAAGAGTTAATTACAGATTGAATTAATGAAACTATATCAATAGTTTCAAGATTAAGTTTATCGCTATGATTATAAAAGGATAACTCTGAAATAAGATTAACAAGATAGTGAACGTCACCCATAGTGGAAGCCCAATATTTGAATCGCTTGACTTCGGGATGGCTGGATTCTATAATTTGTAAAGAACTATTAACAAGCGTAAGTGCATTGCCAAATTCGTGAGTAAGTTTTATTATGGATATAGAATATTCAGCATCAATAGAATCAATGATGTTTTTAAATTCAGGATTTGAATTAATTAAATTGTTTTCATGCTCATTAAAATTATGTTTCAAAATAATTCCCCCAATGTTTCTTTATGCTTTTTAGTCTAACATTAATGTGAAAAATGTCAAATGTTTTTACTAAACATATTTCGACATATTATAAATTATAACATGAAAGGCAGGATTTAAAAATGAAGGATGATTGTATTTTTTGTAAAATTGCAAATGGAATAATTCCATCACATACATTGTATGAAGATGAGAATTTTAAGGTTATTTTTGACTTAGGTCCGGCAACAAAGGGCCATGCACTTATATTACCAAAGAAACATTTTGATAATATTTATGAAATGGATGATGAAACAGCGTCAAAAGTGTTTGTATTAGCAAAGAAAATGGCTACTGCCATGACTAAGGCATTTGACTGTGATGGATTCAATGTAATACAGAATAATGGTGAATGTGCAGGTCAGTCAGTATTTCATTTTCATATGCATCTTATTCCTAGATATGAAGGTGATAATGCAATAAAGATGTGGAAGGCTTCTGAAACTACAGATGAGAAACTTGCACAGTTAGAAGAAAAGGTAAAAGAGGTATTAAAGTAACAAAACGTATGAATATTTTAACAGCATAATCAGAAATAAGTAAATAATTGCATAATCAGGGATAAATAAACAAAGGTTCATATAAATGTACATTAAGTGTCTCAATAAGTTAAGCGTTATAGAACAAAGTTAAAACTTTCGAGAGGCTACAGTACAAAATATATGAGCCTGTTTTTAATATATTATTTATTTTAATGTATTGTTTATCCTAATATGTTGCTTATTCTAATATAGTATTTATTTTAATAAGTTACTTAACTGTCTTATCTATAAGGTCAAGAATTGTTTGTACAGCATCTGTTGTACCAGCATTATCAATGGCATTGATATATTTATCCCTATTTTCGTATACGGAATTAATTGTATCAACAAGAAGTTCGTTTGTGAGTTCCTCTTCTTCTATAACTTCACTAAAGCCCTGCTTTTTGAAAGAAGCAGCATTTAATAACTGGTCTCCACGACTTGCTCTTGCAGAAAGTGGAATAAGAATACTAGGTTTTCTAAGGGCTACAATTTCGCAGATTGCATTTGCACCGGCTCTGGAAACTATGACATCTGCCATAGCGAACAAATCTTTAAGTTCAGCTTTAATATATTCATATTGTTTGTAACCTGGACGATTATTTAATGACTCGTCAGTTTTCCCTTTTCCACATAAATGAACAATCTGGTATTTTTTTAACAATGTATCTAATGAAGCTCGTATTGCTTCATTAACTGCAACGGCACCAAGGCTACCACCGATAACCATAATGATTGGCTTATTAGCAGTGAAGCCGCACATATTTAAACCTGCTAATTTATCACCTTCACGAAGTTCTTTACGTATTGGGGAGCCTGTAAGTAATGCCTTACCCTTTGGGAGATAATTGGCAGTTTCAGGAAAGCTATGACATATTGTAGTTGCTGCAGACATTGCTATTTTATTTGCAAGTCCGGGTGTCATATCTGATTCGTGAATTATTACAGGTACTTTATATTTCTTGGCAGCAAGTACAACAGGAACTGATACAAAGCCACCTTTTGAAAATACAATATCAGGCGAAAAATTTTTAATAATTTTTTTGGCTTCTTTATATCCTTTAATAACTCTGAATGGATCAGAAAAATTCTTGGCGGAAAGATATCTTCTTAATTTACCGGAAGAAATCCCCTGATAATCAATACCTATTTCTTCAATAAGTTTCTTTTCAATTCCGTCATAAGAACCTATGTATTTAATTTCATAGCCTTTTTCTTTTAAACCAGGTATAAGTGCAATATTAGGTGTAACATGACCGGCTGTTCCACCACCGGTTAAAATGATTTTTTTAGACATTATTTGCCTCCATTCTGATCTGCAAGAATTTGTTTTAGTGCTTTAGAAAGCTGGTCCGGACAGGAAGTTCCTCTGCCACCGCAGTCAATTCCCTCAGTTCTGTCGATAACTTCCTGAATCTTCATACCTTTAACAAGGCTTGAAATACCCTGGGTATTACCACTACAACCACCTATGAATTGTACACTTTTTATTATATCTCCATCGGTTTCTATTTGAATTTCTCTTGAACAAGTTCCTTTAGTTCTATATACCATATAATGAACCTCCTCTTATAATTTTATATGAATTTTAAAGATATTATACTATAAAAACAATATAAGTCAAAAATAAATGTCGAAATAAGATGAACGATTTTTATCTCTAACCTATTTAATTTGATAAAGATATGTGGTAAATTATATGATAATAAAAATCTGGATGGCAAAACATATAGTTTAAGGTAGATAATTATAAATGTATTGAAATGCTAACAGGTGAAATGTCAACATATAAATGTAGTTTTATAAATATCTATGAGTATAATTATTTGAAAGCGAGGAGTTATAGAAGTGATGTATTTAGAAAATATGGTTGATAATGGTGGGATAGTAATTGTAATGACTATTGGATTGATAATTGCATTCGTATTCAAAACAATATGTAGTCTTTGCTATGATGAGGTTATTGAAAAAATTAAAAGTCAGAATTTCATTGGTTGTAAGAAAATAAAACCGATAATTGAAGAATTTAATAATGAAATTAAAAATAACAGACAGATTAATATACCTGAATATTATTTAAAGAATGAACTACATAAGTGGAAATGTTTTGGAATGAATCTTGACAGAATTAATAATTATGGAAATATTGCGATTACGATATGTATGATTATTGGTGCGACTATGGATTTGATTATTTTATCAGATATTGGTAACAGTAAAATTATAATAATTGAAAATATTAATAAGGTGAGTGTATATACTTTTGTATCATTGATATTTTTAGGTGCATTTAAGCTGTTTGATGAAATAATTGCATTGGATTATAAAAAGAATATTATATTTAATGAAATTCTTAATTATATATGTAATCCAAGGGAATATGTCAAATTTGCAGAGAAAATTAATGTTGAAGAATTTATGGATGACACAGGCAAATCTAAATCATCTGTTGATAATAAAAATACAGTTACATGTATAACAGATTCAGATAATAAAATAACTACAGATGATGCAGAGCTAGATAATAAAGCAATTACAGGTGCAAAAAAATCAAATAATAAAACAATTACAGATGTTACAAATATGGATAATAATAAAATTTTAATTAATACAGTCGATGTATCAAAAAAGAGTGATGAAGAATATGCAAAGGATAAAGAGTTAGTCATTAATGAAGTTTTAGATGAATTTCTTGCGTAATTGCTTGCCAAAATTTCTCGTTGGTACTATAATATAGAACGAATATTTTTAAAAAGTAAAAGTTAAATAGAAGAGACAAAGGAGTGTGTAGAAATGGCAAAAGTTACATTTGATTACTCAAAAGCAGCCAAATTTATTTCTGAAAATGAAGTGGCCAATATGGAAAGTATCGTTGCGAATGCAAAAGATACATTAGTTACAAAAAAAGGAGCAGGAAATGATTTCTTAGGCTGGATTGATTTGCCTGTTGATTATGATAAAGAAGAGTTTGTAAGAATTAAGGAAGCAGCTAAGAAGATACAGAACGATTCGGATGTGTTATTAGTTATCGGTATCGGTGGTTCTTATCTTGGAGCGAGAGCTGCAATAGAATTCCTTGGACATAGTTTTTACAATAATTTAAGCAAAGAACAGAGAAAAACACCAGAGATTTACTATGTTGGTAATAGCATCAGCAGCACATATATTAAACATTTAATGGATATCGTAGAGGGAAAAGATTTCTCTATTAATATGATTTCTAAATCAGGTACAACAACTGAGCCAGCAATTGCATTCAGAGTATTCAAGGAAATTCTTGAAGATAAATATGGTAAAGAGGGTGCAGCTAAGAGAATATATGCAACAACAGATAAAGCTAAGGGATCATTAAAGAATCTTGCTAATGAAGAGGGATACGAAACATTCGTTGTTCCTGATGATGTAGGAGGACGTTTCTCAGTTTTAACAGCAGTAGGTCTTCTTCCAATCGCAGTAAGTGGTGCAGATATCGATAAACTTATGGAAGGTGCAGCATCAGGAAGAGAGCTTGCATTAAATACTCCATTTGCAGAAAATGATTCACTTAAATATGCAGCAATCAGAAATATTCTTCATAGAAAAGGCAAAGCAGTTGAAATTCTTGCTAACTATGAGCCAAGTGTTCACTATGTATCAGAATGGTGGAAACAGTTATTTGGCGAGAGCGAAGGAAAAGATCAGAAAGGTATCTTCCCAGCATCAGTTGATTTAACAACAGATTTACATTCAATGGGACAGTTCATTCAGGATGGTTCAAGAATAATGTTTGAAACAGTTATTAATGTTGAAACTCCTAAATGTTCATTTGAAATAGAAGAAGAACCAGTTGACTTAGATGGTTTAAATTACCTTGCAGGTAAGACAGTGGATTTCATTAACAAGAGTGCAATGAATGGAACAATTCTTGCACATACAGATGGTAATGTTCCAAACCTTATGGTAACAGTTCCAGAGCAGAATGAATTTTATTTAGGACAGTTATTCTACTTCTTTGAATTTGCTTGTGGTGTCAGCGGATATATTTCAGGAGTTAATCCATTCGACCAGCCAGGTGTTGAAAGCTACAAGAGAAATATGTTTGCATTACTTGGTAAACCAGGTTATGAGAAAGAAAGAGAAGAATTACTTAAGAGATTATAATTTGAATTAAAAAAAGCATATAGGATTCCACGAAATGTCGATTTAGGTATTTCGTGGGATTTTTTTATTGGTTTATTCAGTTATTTGATATATAATGATGTTGGAATAAAAGATAAACGAGGAGATGACTATATGGACAGTAAAATCGCTGAATTAAAAAATATAGTTGCAGAAAGTAATTATATAGTATTTTTTGGTGGTGCAGGAGTGTCAACTGAAAGCGGAGTTCCTGACTTTCGAAGTGTAGATGGGCTATATAATCAGAGTTATAAATACCCACCGGAGACAATCCTGAGCCATACATTTTTTATGAGAAATACGGAAGAATTCTATAAGTTTTATAAAGATAAAATGCTTTTTAAAGATGTGAAGCCTAACAATGCTCATAAGGCACTTGCAAGATTAGAAGAGTCGGGTAAATTAAAGGCTGTAATAACACAGAATATTGATGGTCTGCATCAGGCAGCAGGAAGTAAAAATGTATATGAATTACATGGCAGTGTACATAGAAATTATTGTATGAAATGTCATAAATTTTACGATTTTGATTATATGTATAACAGTAAAGGTGTTCCAAAATGCGAATGTGGAGGAATTATCAAGCCCGATGTTGTATTGTATGAAGAGGGTTTGGATGAAAATATACTTAGTGAATCGATAATGCATATTGCTAATGCTGATACACTCATTATAGGCGGAACTTCACTTGCTGTTTATCCGGCAGCAGGGCTTATACAATATTTCAGAGGCAAAAATTTGATTTTAATTAATAAATCTACAACACCGATGGATAGCAAAGCAACATTAGTGATAAATGACAGTATTGGAAAGGTATTATCAGAGGTATAGAACACATGGTAAAAAAATATTTAAACAGACTTTTTATAGACGGACTAGGAGGTATGGCATTAGGCTTGTTCTCAACATTGATTTTTGGAACAATTCTATCGCAGATTGCAAAATTTACGAGTGGAACACCTGCGGTGTATCTGAATTTCATTGCAAATGTAGCAAAGTCAATTACTGGCGCAGGAATTGGCGTCGGAGTCGCAGCGAAATTTAAGGAATCACCGTTAGTTACAGTATCGGCAGCAGTTGCTGGTATGATAGGAGCATTTCCGGCATTGTATCAGAGCCTTGGAACTTCAGAATTTGTGATTACACTTGGAAGACCGGGAGAACCATTAGGCGCATTTGTTGCGGCATATATTGCTATTGAAATAGGACATTTAGTATCAGGAAAAACTAAGATAGATATTCTTTTGACACCATTTGCTTCGATTCTGTCAGGCTCATTCGCGGGAATATTATTAGGACCATATATTACATCATTTATCAAATGGCTTGGTAAACTAGTTAATGTAAATGTAGACAGACATCCTATTGTGGGTGGAATAATTGTAGCGGTTGCAATGGGAATGATTCTTACACTTCCTATAAGTTCAGCGGCAATTGGAATCTCAATGGGGATAACCGGACTTGCAGCAGGGGCAGCGACTATAGGCTGTTGTTGTCAGATGGTAGGTTTCGCAGTAGCAAGCTTCAAAGAGAACAAAACAGGTGGACTTATCGCACAGGGAATTGGTACAAGTATGCTGCAGATACCAAATATTGTGAGGAGACCGGTTATATGGATTCCGGCAATATTATCAAGTGCCATATTAGGACCGGTATCTTCAGCGATATTGAAAATGGTGAGTACACCGGAAGGTTCAGGAATGGGAAGCTCAGGCCTGGTAGGACAGTTTGCTGCATATGATGCAATGGTTGCAGCAGGTACATCGGTTCCAGTTACAATGATAGAGATTTTAGTAATGCATTTTCTGTTACCGGGAGTTATAACACTTATGATAGCACAGGGATTTAGAAAAGCGGGCTGGATTAAGGATGGAGATATGGCACTTAAGGTAGATTAAATAATAAAATGATAGCAGAGTCAAAAGGTAATTTACCAGCAGCTTGATGTCAACGAATTGCCAATAGCAAGTTGTGATGGCAATTATAAATAACACATATATAAATATAGTTTATAAATTCAGAAAGAAGGAGAATATATGGAAGAAACAGATTTCTTAAAAGGTGGAATAGAAGAACTTCAGAATATGATTAGTGATTTAGAGAACAGAGATGTATGCTCAAATCAGGTAAATGTATGTGCAAATGAGGGAAAGAAGCTTGAAAAAGAATTAAAACAGGAAATGGAAGCATTAAATAAAGATGTTGAAAAAACTGTTAATGAAGAGCGTCAGAAAGCCATAAGTGATGAGGAAAAGATAATTAATGCAGGAAATAAGCGTCTTAAAGAAGTGCGAAGTGAAAGAGAAAAGGCTAAAGACAAGGGAATGAAAGATAGAATAGAAAGTGAAACTCAGGCACTTGTAGAGGAAAACAGGGATTTACATCGTACAGCGAGAAGAAAGTTAAAAGAAAACGGACTGCCTGCATATTGTGACACGAAATGGTTCTATACTCTTTATTGTACACAGGGTGGAATAGAATGGCTGGTAAAATTATTGGTGTTTGTAGCAGGTCTTATTCTGATTCCGGGAATTGTGGTAGCTATAGTTAAACCATGGTGGTTCTTAAAGATTTTATTATGGGTTGTTGTTATGGTGGTATTCATAGGCATTTATATGACAATTTATCTTCTGACTAAAGATAAAGATAATGGTACATTAGAAGATATCCGTACTGAGAGATATAAAATCAGCGATAATGAGAAACAGATAAGGAAGATTAAAAAAGCCATAAAAACAGACAAAGATGAAAGTTATTATAACCTTGGTGAATTTGATAAGGAAGCCACAGGACTTCAGGAGCAAATTACTGAAGCAACAAATATTAAGAATGAAAAGTTGAAGGATTTTGAGGAAAATAAAAAAACAGAGATAATTGACAAGGTAAATATTAATCATGCATTAGCTATTCAGTCAAAGAAAGATGAGATAAGTAAGAAAGTTGAAGAATATCAGAATGCAGTAAATGTTTATAATGAAAGTTCAGCATTAATTACAGATAAATATGAGAAATATTTTACAAAACAGTATACAAATAAATTGTCTGCACAGAAAATGATAGAACTAATACAAAACGGTCAGGCACAGAATATTGAAGAGGCATTTAATTTGATAAGCAAGTAGATTTAATAGACAGATATATTTATCAGGTTATAAAGATTAAGGTGGCAAAAGGCGAAAATTATTAGAAATCATAGAAGAAAGTTATAATAGATAGAAATGTGTTGAAATATACGGGAAATTATAGAAAACTGTAGAAAAGTTTTTGGAATAATTAATAGAAATCGACATTTTTTACAGGATTACTGTGATACAATCTATTATATTTATGAAAGGGGAACATCACTATGATTGAAATAATTTATAAGGGTGAAGATGAAGAAAATAAGAATGATGCCAATATTAAATTACCTAAAAATGTAAGGCAGATTGGTAATTGTGAATATGATAATAAAAAAATCTATGTAGAAGATTTTGTTATGACATATGTAAAGCATTTCAGCAGTAAGGATTTAAAATATGGAATTCTGTTAGGAAATATAAAGCGAAACAATGGGAATGCATATGTGTTTATTACAGGAGCTGTATGTGCAAGGCCACTTTTAGATAATGAAATTGTCTATGACGAAGACGTGTGGACAGGCTTATACGAGGACATTAAGACTTATTTTGATGATGTGGATATCGTTGGCTGGTTCGCATCAATGCCAGGTATGCTTGAAAATGATATGCCTAATATACAAAAAATTCATTTGGATAATTTCGCTGGAAATGATAAAGTGTGTTTTCTGATAGATAGAGTTGAATGTGAAGAGTCGTTCTATCTATATGATGATGTTGGAATGAAGTCTGTTCCGGGATATTATATATATTATGAGAAAAATGCAGATATGCAGTCATATATGGCTCTCCATATAGAAGAAAATGAGGTTCCTGAGGATTATGAACAGAGTAGAAAGAGAAGTATTAATGCTACAGTTCATAAAATATTTTTCAATCAGGGAGAGAAGAGAGAAAAATCAGTTTCAGGGAATTATGGGCTTGCAGAATATATCGGACTTAAGAATGACACAATTAAACCAGAGGATATTTCTGAAAGAAAACGCAGATTACCTGCTTTTGCATATTCGGCATCTTCATTTATGTTAGTGGCAGTTCTGCTTGGAACAATTGCGGTTATGAATGCATCAGGTCAGCTAAAAGACCTAAAAAGTATGATAGTAGGTATGAATTCCTCAAAGGAGATTCAGACAGATGGTGATGATACAGTGAAGATAATTGATGTGGCAGGTAATGTTGAAACTACGGCAAATTCAGATATAAATAATCCGTCAGAGATGCAGACGCAGGACAGAGATTCACAAAGTGTACAGGAACAGACAAGTGATATTAACAGTACGGAAAATCAATCGGATGAAAAAAATACTGGAAATCCTTCGGATATCGCTGACAATTCTAATCAGCCTGGCGAAACTGAGCAGGTAACAACGACACAACCTGAACCGGAACCTACAGTTGCACCGGTTGTACAAGAGCCACAATATTATATAGTAAAGCCTGGAGATTCATTATATTCAATTAGTTTAAAAATATATGGGAATATTGATATGATAAACAGTATTAAACAGGCAAACAGTATTACAAATGAAAATTATATTAAGGAGGGAGACACAATTTTACTTCCATAATGACACACACAATGGTATACTGTTGTTATTAGCTAAAGAATGGAGATAACAATGAATGATAAAATCAATATAGACGGAAAGAAAAAAAGAATATTTATTTTGGTATCAGTATTAGTTGTATTGATATTTGTAGCAATATTTGTATATGCGAAAAGATTAAATAATAAGGTATATAGTTCATATAAGACTCTTAATAAAGTCAGTCTTGCACATTTAGATGTGACGGTTGCATCGGAGAATTGCAAGGCATTTTCAGACGGAATAATAAGATATAATTCTTATGGAATGTCATATTATAGTGGTGGTAAAGAGGTTTGGAATAGCTCTTTTAATATTGAAAATCCTGTAATGGATATGTGTAGTGGTTATATAGCGATTGCGCAGAAAGATTCATGTGAAGTTACACTTATTGACAAATCAGGCAACCAGAGGAAGATACAGACTTCATATCCGATAAAGAGTGTGGAAGTGTCTAAGCAGGGGGTTGTTGCTGCGACTTTAGATGATGGTGACGCCTGCTATATAGAGATTTATGATAAAGATGGTACAAGCATTGCAAGTGGACGTACAGTTCTTGCAGGAGACGGATATCCGATAGATATTTCAATTTCAAATGATGGTACAAGACTTGTGGCATCATATTTATCAGTATCAAATGGTTCAACACAATCGAAGGTTGTGTTCTATAACTATTCATCGGTCGGACAGAATGAGGTGGACAGAATTGTAGGTGGTTTTAACCAATATAAATCAACGCTTGTGCCGGATGTGGAATTTATAAATAATACAACGGCAGTAGCATTTGGCGATAATATGTTTACTATTTATTCTATTGAACAAAAACCTAAGATTGCATATGAAGAAAAATTTGAGGATAAAATTGATATGGTATTCCATAGCAGCAAATATATAGGAATTGTATTTAAGAGTAATTCGGCAGATTATTCAGAAGTATTAAAAGTATATGATACTTCAGGTAAAAAAGTGTTTACAAAATCACTTGATTTTAAATTCAGTGACATATGTTTTGTTGGTAAGAATGTTGTAATGAATGATAGTTCAAATTGCAGAATATATTCATTCTCAGGTGTTGAAAGATTCAATTATACATTTGATAAAAATATTATAAAACTTGTTCCTTTAAAAGATGATAAATATTCATTAATTACAGGAACAGATGTTGAAGAAATAGAATTAAAATAATGATAAAAGATAATTAAATGTATTGTCAGGCATATCAGACTTTTACAGCCTGTAAATTTAATCATAATATTTAAAGTACAGAAATGAGGTAGACCTATGGAAACTTTGTTATTAATAGGCGTGTTGGCTTTTCTTGCGGGAATGGTTTTATATGGATATAAAAGAGGAATGATAAGACTTTTAATTTCCCTGGTAGCAACTGTTGTAGCATTTTTAATATCAATAATATTATTAGAACCATGTGAGATGTTTATTAAAAATAATACTCCTGTATATGATAAGATAAAGGAACAGATGACTGAATATACAGATAAATATGTAACATCTGAGCTGGATTTCTCTACCAAGGAAAAACAAAAGGAGACAATCGAGCAGTTAAACCTTCCTAAAGCAATACAAGATAAATTGTTAGAGGATAATATGACAGATGAAAAATTAACAATGAATGTGGACACAATTAATGATTATATAGCGACTTCGCTTACAGATATTACTGTAAGTGCATTGGCGATGTTTGTTCTGTTCATGATAACGAAAATGATTTTAAGGATTATAATTTCACTCTTAAATGTAATAAGCAGATTGCCGATAATTCACGAAATGAATAATTTACTAGGAAGTGCAGTCGGGCTTGTAGAGGGAATATTTGTAATATGGGTTCTATGCCTGTTTGTAACATTTATGAGCGGAACACATACAGGTGAAATGATAATGAATGCAATAAGCTCTAACAGTATTTTGAGTTTTATCTATAATAGTAATATTATAATGAAGTTTTTGTAAGATATCTAAAAATACAAAAAAACTTTTAGGAAGAATAAAAAAATCCTTGACGAATATAATATATATTGATATAATATATGCGTTGCTGTTGAATATGGCAACGTAATATGGCGACATAGCCAAGTGGTAAGGCTCCGGTCTGCAACACCGTCATCACCAGTTCGAATCTGGTTGTCGCCTCTATTAATTATAAGGACTGTCGATTTAAGAAATCTTCTATTCTTAGATTGACAGTCCTTTATTGTATTAGAAAATTGATTATCTCGAGCGTTCATCATCAACAAGCCCGTCTAAGTAAGCACGTAGACGTTGCTTTTTGGTTTTGGGTAAAAGATTATATAATTGCATAAATTCTCTGTCTTCATCGTTAAGGAGTAATACATTAGAAGGAGCGGGTGAAAAGAAGTCAGATAGAGATATGTTTAATCCGTAGCATATTTTGGTTAGAGTAGATAATGATGGATCGGTATTTCTGTTAAACATATTATTAAGACTTGAATATGGAATACCACTTTCCTTTGATAATTTGTATACTGATATACCCTGTTCTTTACAAATTTTCTTAATCTGTTCAAGCGAATTAAATGTTTCTGGTTCTTTGTTCATAAATAATACCTTCCATCATATTAATACCAAAATGTAATATATATAATGTACCCATTTTAACAGTAATCTAACAGATGAAAATATGGGCTGCAATAACTATAACCCTTATGGGTTGCAAAATGATTATTTTTAATAAATACAATAAACATCAAGTATTGAATTAGCAGGTTGTTAGCAGGTTAATTTTAAAGAATATTTGTTTTAAATCTAAGTAAGATAGTATTTATGATGAATCGGTGTCAGAAATAAGCCCGGATATATATGTGAAAAGATATTTCTTCTGAGCAGGAGTAAGTGAATGGTAATAATTAAGAAGAATTAAATCATCTTCAGTTATCTGTTCCGGAGATTTAGCAGAAGTAAAAAAGTCGCTAAGTGTTATATTGAATGCGGAACATAGTTTGACTAATGTAGGAATTGATGGATAGGAGTCGTTTTTATACAAACTTGAAATTGTTGTAAGGGGAACGCCTGATTCCTGGGATAATCTGTATGTCGAAAAATTATTAATATTACATAAATCATACAATTTCTTTAGTACAAAGTTATTATTCATTACATCCTCCGTAAATGGAAAATTTAAAGCTCTTTTTGTTAAAATACATTAAAAGGTATAGCATTTATAGATGAAAAAATGTGTTGTAAAACTAAAACGTAAACACGTACTATAAGTTTACCTGAAACATATTTACAACAAATTAAAAAAATGATATTATCTAATCCCAGGGAAAACAGATTAATGTAATAATCTAAGATACGATCGTAGATATTGGATGAAAGTGCAATGATGAACAGGAGGATACATATATGAAGACAAGGGTAAAAAAATTAATTGTACTGACAGTAGTAAGTTGCGTTTTAATTATGGCATCTGCATATACGGATATATGTACACAGAATGTATATGCCAGGGATAAACAGTTAAATCAGTTTATAATTTTATCTAAATATTATAATGTAATGGATATTGGAGATGAATTTCAGTTAGCAGCTATAACATCAAGTGGGAAGAAACCAACATTTTCAAGTAATAAGTCTAATATTGCATCAGTAAATAAATATGGTCTGATAAGGGCGAAGAAAAGTGGAAAAGCAACAATAACAGTTAAGAGTGGCAAAGCTGTAGCGTATTGTTTAATAACAGTTAACAGAACAGAGATAAAATTGTCAAATATAAGTATAAATATGGAAAAAGGAAGTGTAAGAAAACTGACGGCAACCATATCATCAGGAAATAAACCGAAATTCAGTAGTAGCAAGTCAAGTGTTGCGAAAGTAGATTCAAGTGGAAATATTCAGGCAGTAAATAGTGGGGTTGCCATAATTAGTGTAAAAGTAGACGGAGAGATAGAAAAGTGTACTGTAAATGTAAAGAAACCTGTGATAACTTTAGAAAGTTATAAGTTTACTATGAAAGTTGGTGAAAGTAAGAATCTGTATGCAAAAGTTTCTAATGGATATAGACCAAAATATTCTTCAAGTAACTCAAAGGTTATAGCTATCACAAAATCAGGGCAGGTTGCAGCAATTAAAAAGGGTAAAGCCACCATTACTGTGTCAGAGGGAGGAACTAAGGTGAAGTGCCAGATTAGTGTAGAAGACAGGTGATAGAAGAAATATTATACCAGCCAATTGTTAGTCCTAATTAAATATATTAAATTTTACTGATAAAGAACAACAAGAAATAGTTAATAATGCTATTATATTGTTAAAAGTTAATAATAATATAAAAATTATTGGATTTTGAGAATTTAGTTTTTGAGAATTCTCATTGAAGGAGTACATCGAACCATTTACGGGTGAGCCGGTAAAGAAGGCATAAGAAAAGCTCCTTTAAGGGGCAAGCCTTTGATAGTGGTGCTGCTGGCGAACTCTTCAAAGCTCTTTAGAGCCGGCAGGTATCACAGGCTTATAGCCACAGAGCAAGGGGCTGTGAAATAACAGTCATCTACGCAAAAAGAGGACTTTTCGTTCATTTTAAAAGAAAAGTCCTTATTAAAATTTCATATTCAAATCTTAAGACACATTCTTATAATTCCTAAAATCAGCAAATGTACTGGATAAAAAAGATAATTAAACCACTTATTCTGTTTTCCACGTTCTCCATTATAAGTAAGTGTCAGGCCAAATCCAAGCAAAGCCCATGGTTCTTTGAACATGGAAAGATAGGAAAATGGAATCGCAAGTGCCTGTCGGTCATGAAAAATATAATAGAAATATCCAATCAGCACCGCATGGTGTTCATAATCTAATCCCAGATTCATTGCAGCAAAGCACAATACTGCCACAATGAGAAATGATACGAAATACCATAAAGCTTTCGGCAATGCTGCCATCTTTTCCTTGAGTACATCAATCAGCCAGATCATGGCAAGCACCAAGGCTAACGTAAACATAATATTGTTCCAGTTGGCTTCAAAAAATGTAGCTGTTGTACACATATCAAAAGGAATTTCTGATATTACTCCAAATACAAGAAGTGTAATTAAATACTTCCATTTATTTTTTGTGTGGAAATAGCCTTCCACGAGAAGGAAGATGAATATTGGAAATGCGATTCTTCCTAAAATATCAAAAAAGTCACTCAACCGATTCAATGCTCCTCCATCCAAATTCGGATAGATTAACGTTTTGTTTGTGTGATCGATAAGCATAGATAGAAAAGCAATGTATTTAAGCTGCGCCCCTGAAAATATTTTTATTCTTTCTTTTATATTGTTCATAAAAAATAGTCCTTTTTTTAATTTCTTCAATTACATTCACTTATTGGGTCATCTTTACCCACCCCACTGGATATGGCGAAAAGGAACCGTTGAATAGTAGGAAGCTAAGATTGTGATAACTCTATATTACCATAGTTGTTTTGAAAAAACTATATAAAAGAAGAGTTTATGAAGCATAAAGCTTTAAAGAAAATCAAAGGAGGAAAGTCCACTCAAAAAGTGAATATACAAAAACAAAAGATTAAGGTGCAGAACGCAATTTCGGCAAGCTTTTCAGGGAAGAACTTCATCCATACGCAGAACAATGTAAAAAGACAGATAAAAACCGTACTGTTCGGATCAACCGCGAACTTACAGCGATGCATCAGGAAGTGATAGAAAATCTCGAAAGTATCCAGGGAGCACTTCTGAGGATGAACAGATACATCCAGTCAGAAGGTACTTTTGGTATCATGAAAAACAATCGGTGGTACAAAAGAATTGTCCGAAGAGGAATAAAATCTTTACTGCTCGAATTTTATGTAATATAACTACTATTACATCCATAAGCAAAAGGACGCATGAAAAAACTCTCGTTTTTTCACACGCCCTTTTCAAATGGTTTACTTTTCAAATGGTTTACTTTTCAAATGGTTAAATTTTTGAAATTCTAATAATTTTTTCTTGTAACTTCGAAAATAATAGGATATGATTTAAGAGTTAGAAAGGAGAATGAAATGAAAAAACAAAATATTTTTATAATAGGTTTGATATTATTAGCAGTTATCTCATTTATAATATTCATACTAGTAGCAGGTAATGGTAACAAGGGAAGTGCTGAGACACCAAAAGACATTAATGACATTATTAATACTATAAATAAAAATAACAAAAATGTTTTACCAGAACTTGAAACTATGAAAGTAGATATAAATAATATTGATGAAGTTACTAGTTATACTGGTTTAAAAACAAATGAGGGTATTGAATCAATTGTTGTGTCAGTACCATTGATAACAGCACAAGCTTATTCAGTAGCTATTGTTAAGGTTAAAGACAACGCAGATGTAGAAAAAATCAAACAAGAGATGCTGGATAATATTGATATGAGACGTTGGATTTGTGTTTCTGCAGAACAATTATATATCACTAATAGTGGTAATGTAATATTCTCTGTAATGGCTGAGAAAGATATTGCTAAAGCAGTATATAATGATTTTAAGAAATATGTAAATAATAATATTGGAAAAGAATTAGAAAAATCAGATAACGAGGAAAATATAGAACTTCCATCAGAAATGCCGGCAGAATAATAATCACCTTTTAAGGGACCTTTTTAAAGGAGAATAAAATGTTATTTACTAGTATTAGTTTTTTATATTATTTTTTACCAGCATTAATAATTATATATTTTATAACACCAAAGAAATATAAAAATATTATTTTATTAATTGCATCTTTAATATTTTATTTCTATGGAGAGCCTAAATATGTTTTTTTAATGATATTAGAAATTATTATTGCTTACATAGGAGCTATTTTAATTGATAAATATAAAAATCAAAGTAAAAATATATTAATAACAACTTTATTTATACATGTATTTTTATTAATAATATTTAAATATACTGATTTTATTATACAAACAATTAATGAAATATCTAATGCAAATATAAAATTATTAAATATTGCATTACCAATAGGGATATCATTTTATACATTTCAAATTATAAGTTATGTTATTGATGTATATAATGGAAAAGCTAAAGTTCAACACAACATTATAAATTTAGCTACTTATGTATCTTTATTTCCACAGTTAGTCGCAGGACCTATTGTTAGATATCAAACAATAGAAAAAGAATTAGATGATAGAGTGCATAGTTTTAATAATTTTGCATATGGCATAAGAAGATTTTCTATTGGACTTGCTAAAAAAGTATTGATAGCAAATGCTTTGGGAGAACTTTGTACCAAAGCTTTTGCTCTAAATGAAAAAACCATAATATTTTATTGGATATTTGGTATAAGTTATATGCTGCAGTTATATTTTGATTTTTCTGCTTATAGCGATATGGCTATTGGTCTTGGAAGAATATTTGGATTTCATTTCCCTGAAAACTTTAATTACCCATATATATCAAAAAGTATAACTGAATTTTGGCGTAGATGGCACATTTCTCTTAGTACATGGTTTAAAGATTATGTTTATATTCCGCTTGGGGGTAATAAAGATGGCAAATATAAACAGATAAGAAATATTTTAATAGTATGGTTATTAACTGGAATATGGCATGGTGCTAATTGGACTTTTTTAATATGGGGATTATTGTTCGGAATTATTCTTATAATAGAAAAAATATTTCTTAATAAATTTATGGAAAAATTACCTTCTTTTATAAGAAGACTATATGTGTTATTTATTGTTATGATATTATTTGTTATATTTAATTCTGACAATATGTCAGTGGCTTTGACTAATATTAAAGGTTTATTTGGTATGAATGGAGAAGTTTTTATTAATGATTATACACTTCATTACTTAAAGAGTTATTTACCATTACTAATTATTGCTTTATTTGGATCTACTCCTTTTATTAAAATATTAATAGATAAATTAAGAAAAAATAAATATGTAAATAACATAATTAATATTTTAGAACCAATTTTAATAGTTGTGATATTAGTTGTTGTTACTTCTTATTTGATAGATAATTCGTATAATCCATTTTTATATTTCAGATTTTAAGGAGGTTATACATGAATGATAAAATTAAAGATATAATTGTAACCTTAGTATTTCTTTTTACTATAATTTCATTATTTTTGATTAATGTTATAAAAAAAGATACTGATATTTCCATAGCAGAAAGAAGAAAACTCGCCACTATGCCAGAATTAACTATTAAAAGTTTGTTTGATGGTACTTATACTAAGAAATTAGATTCTTATGTTACAGATCAGTTTGTAGAAAGAGATACTTTTAGAAAAATTAAAATAGATATCGAATTATCTACTAAAGGTGAATATAATAATTTATATATGTATAATGATTATATTATTGAAGAAATATTTCCTTTAAATAGTAATTCTATTAATAATTTAACTAATAAGATTAATTATATAAAAAATACATATTTGAATAATAATAGTAATATTTATTATACTATTATACCTGATAAAAATTTTTTTGTTAAAAATGGTAATTTAAAACTTGATTATAATAAATTACAAAATATGATGAAAACTAATTTATCAAATATTAATTATATAAATATATTTGATGAATTAACTCTTGATAATTATTATAAGACTGATACTCATTGGAAAGAAGAAGATTTATTTAATGTTGCAAATACTATTGCTAATCAAATGAACTTTTCTTTAACTAACAACAATGTTGTAAATACTATTACTACTTTCAAAGGTAGTTACGCTGGTAGACTATCAGTAACTAAAGATATTGATACTATAAAAACTGTATCTAATCCATCTATTGATAATAGTAGTGTGTATAATTATGAAACTAAAAAATATACACAAATATATGATTATGATAAAATAAAATCATTAGATAAATATGATATATACTTATCGGGAGCATCTTCTATTATAGATATTGTTAATCCTGCTTCAAATAGTAATAGGGAATTAATTGTTTTTCGTGATTCTTATGGTAGTAGTTTAATTCCTTTATTAATAGAGGGATATAAGAAGATTACTGTTATTGATACTAGATATGTTTCTTCAAAGATTCTGAATAATTATATAAAATTCAATGACCAGGATGTTCTTTTTATGTATAGTATATTAACTATAAATAATAGTTTTTCTATTAGATAATGAATAAATAATCCGGCTATAACTATTAACTTACTCAAATTTGTATTTTAAAATAGATGGTAAAGAAACGATAAATTCAATGAAGTAATTGCTAATTTAAAGAAAAAAATTACTACTCTAGAATTAATGAAAGTTTATATATATAGTTCTAGTTGTGATACCCTGGATTTAGGAAGAGCAGATTTTAAAAGAAGTACTTTTATTTAAAAGATATATTGTTAAAATTACCAAAATGTTGTATAATATTAGCAGATTTTATGTAATTGTTACTAAAAATAAAAAGCAATGCATTACGCATAGATGGAGGCACATTATGGGAAATAAAGTACACGTAAAAATGATTAGTGCAGTTGCACACTTAGAAAAAGTTGATACATCAAAACTTGCTCCTGAATTAGCTGATATGTATAACAGGCTCAAAGGTGGACGAGAAAGATTTGGAAAGATAGTTAAGAATGTAATATCTTCTACAATGAAGATTAGCTCATTGGATTTGGCATTGGTTAGTAAGGCAGATCATTTAAAGAAGATTAGTTATGAGTTATCAGATCTTGCAGTTAATGTAAGCAAGACATCTGAAGTAACTACGACAGTTGCAGGAGATGTGGCAAATGCACATGAGGACTTAACTAATTCAATTACAAATGTTTCGGAAAATTGCAACCTTATACTTAAGGGCATCGGTGATAGTGAAACAGAACTTAAAACAATTATGGATTTATCTGGAACTGCAATCAAACAGTCAGGTCAGATGAAGCAGGATATGTCTACATTGTTAGAAGTTATCCAACATATGAATGAAGTTATCGAGGGTATCAATTCGATTTCTGCACAGACTAATTTGCTTGCATTAAATGCATCAATAGAGGCTGCAAGAGCCGGTGAGAATGGTAGAGGTTTCGCAGTAGTTGCTGAAGAAATCAGACAGTTAGCAGAACAGACGAAAGTCTTAACAGGTAATATGGGAACATTTGTTGAGAATATCGCAGAGGCTTCAGGCAAGAGTTCAAAGAGTGTAGAAAATACAGTAGAATCATTAGAGAGCATTAATACAAGCCTTAAATCAGTATTAGATATTAATACATCTAATAAGAATAACCTGAATAACATTAATGAATCAATAACAACAATTGCCGCAACAAGTCAGGAAATCAGTAGTTCGATAAATGAGGTTGAGGCACAGATGACTAATCTTGATGAACAGATTGATATATTATCAAGCGAATCAAGAGTATTAGCAGATGTTAGCGATGGATTATCGGATGTAATTAAACCGATATTTGAAGTAGAAGATATATTAGATGAAGTAAGAGATGATATCGGGGTACTTACTCAGGATGAATTCTATAAACTTGATAATAAGAATTTCGAAGAATCAATTAAGGCAGCAATTGATGCACATAAGAACTGGATTGGTGCATTAAAGTCTATGATAGATAAGCAGGAGACAGTTCCACTACAGACTAATGAGAAGAAGTGCGGTTTTGGACATTTCTATTATTCAGTAAAACCTAAGAATCCACAGATTATAGAGAGATGGAATGATATAGAATCTAAACATACACAGTTACATAAATATGGAAGCAAGGTTATCGAAGCATTAAATTCAGGTGAGTTGAATAAAGCAAAAGAAGAATATTTAGAGGCAGAAACTATATCAGAAGAACTTGTTAACGAATTCGAAAAATTATTATCTGTTACAGAGGAACTTACATCAAAAGAAATAAGCGTATTTTAGCATAATATGATAATTATAAAGTTTGAAATAATGGCTGATTAAATGAAATAATTTAATCAATCAAACAAAAATAATAATTAAGTAGTAATTAAGTAATAAAAACCCACTATTGAGTAATTTGAAAAGTATTTATTCAATAGTGGGTTTTTGTATGAAATGCTTATTAGTATATTTGTTAGATTAAGAGAGATATATAATCCAAACAGTGTCTGTATTTATAAATAAAGAACTAATTTATTTTATGCATTTATATCTGTATCTTCGAGATTAGAAATGGTATGTCTCTTTATAATTCCCCTTATGGAATCATATAAATATGGTTTTAATATATCAATCGATGTTGGTTCTTCATATAATATAGAACTATAGCAAGTGGAACTGGCAAGTTCTATAATCATAAAAAGCATAATCTCAGGATCTTTAAGATTATAATCGGCTCTGTCTAAAATTCTAGAGTATATATCATAGAAATCAACTTCGTCATCTGTTGATGGATTTGTAAGTGAAGATTTGAATATTCCCCAACTTAGATTTTTGGATATAAATAATAGAAGGGACTTGTCTTCACAGAATTGATTAATTATATGATCTGCAATGAAGATAATTTCTTCGGTAAGATCTGTAATTCCTGACTTGGCAAGAGCTTCATCGGCATTATGGAATAACTGGCTCGCCTTGTGAGCAATCAGTCTGTTTCGTAAATCATACTTGTCTTTAAAATACAAATAAAAAGTTCCTTTTGCTACACCAGATTTCTCTGCTATATCTGAAATGGAAGTCTTATTAATTCCCTTTGATGTAAAAAGTGAAAATGCAGAATCTAAAAGAGAATCTCGTTTCTTTTTCTTATTGGTTTCTAATTTACTCATACTATCATACCTTTCCCAAAGTAACATAATATTTTGGAGTTCTTTTAATTATGTTCTATTTTAATTATAAAACTAAACACAGTCAAATAAATTTTTAAAATAAAGTATTGACCGTTAGTCATTTTTGTGTTATACATTATAACATAATAAATGACCAATGGTCAATAAATAAATAAAAATCAAAAAAGGAGTGGGAACATGTTAAAACTTGGAAAGAAGATAGTAAAGTATAGAATTCCTATTTTAATTCTTAGTTTTCTTCTGTTGATACCAGCTACAATATCTTATATTAATACCCGTATTAACTACGATATACTTTCATATCTTCCGGACGACATTGACACAATGAAAGGTCAGGAAATACTTACTGATGAATTTGGTACAGGAGCATTTTCAATATGTGTCGTTGAAGGAATGGATAAAAAGGGTGTAGCGGCTCTTGAAGAAAAGATTAAAAGGGTAGACCATGTTAATAATGTAATATGGTACGATTCATTAGCTGATTTATCAGTTCCAATGGATGTAATTCCTGAAAAGATAAGAAATGCATTTAATAATGATGAGAAAGGCAGCACATTACTTATAGCAACATTTGATACTTCAACATCAGCCGATGAAACATTAGACGGTGTTGAGAAAATCAGAAAGTTAACAAAGAATCAGTGCTTTCAGAGTGGTATGTCAGCAACAATTGCTGATATCAAGAAGATATGTAATACAGAGGCTGTAATGTATGTTGTTTTAGCAGCAGGTTTATCAGCTATCGTATTAGCACTTACAATGGATTCGTTCCTTGCACCTGTATTCTTCCTATTAAGTATAGGTATGGCAATTGTATATAACTTAGGAACAAACTTCATCGCCGGTGAAATATCATTTATCACACAGGCACTTGCGGCAGTTTTACAGTTGGCAGTAACGTTGGACTACTCAATATTCCTGTGGCATAGTTATCAGGAATACAGAGAGAAGTATCCTGATGAGAAAGAAAGAGCGATGGCTCATGCAATATCAAATACAATAGTTTCTGTAATTGGTAGTTCAATCACAACCGTTGCAGGTTTCGTGGCAATGTGTTTTATGACATTTACATTAGGTTTAGACTTAGGTATTGTTATGGCGAAAGGTGTTATATTCGGCGTTATCGGCTGTGTAACAATTCTTCCTGCAATGATACTTACATTTGATAAAGCAATTCAGAAAACAAAACATAAGGCATTAATGCCTAATATGGATAAAATCGGTAATTTTGTTACAAGGAAATATGGTCTTTTCATTGTATTATTCGTAGTAATTTTAATCCCAGCTCTTTACGGATATACACATACAAATGTTTATTATGATTTAGCAGGAACACTTCCAAAAGATTTAGAGAGTGTTGTAGCCAATTCGAAACTTGAAGATGATTTCTCTATGGGAGCAACCCATATGATACTTGCAGACAGTAATATGTCTTCAAAAGATACATCAGCAATGTTAGATGCAATAAGTGAAGTTGATGGTGTTAAAGTGGCAGCAGGACTTGATAATCTTGTTGGTCCGGCAGTTCCAAAAGAAGTAATACCTGATACGTATAAGAAGATTCTTGATAATGGTAAATATAAATTAATACTTGTAGCATCTGAATATAAGACAGCTTCAGATGAAGTCAATAATCAGATAACTGAGATACAGAACATAGTTAAGAAATATGATACTAAGGCAATGGTTATCGGTGAAGCACCATGTACAAAAGACCTTATTGATATAACTGATAAGGACTTTAAGACAGTTAGTGCAGTATCAATAGTTCTTATATTTATAATCATTGCAGTAGTACTTAAATCAATTTCGTTACCAGTTATATTAGTTGCAGTAATCGAATTTGCAATCTTTATAAATATGGGTATACCGGCATACACAGGAACAACGCTTCCGTTCATTGCCTCAATCGTAATTGGTACTATCCAGTTAGGTGCGACAGTCGATTATGCGATACTTATGACTAATAAATATAAGAAAGCAAGATATAATGGCGCAGGCAAGAAAGAAGCTATTACATCAGCACTTAATGGTTCAATCCAGTCAGTATTTGTCAGTGCACTGAGCTTCTTTGCAGCAACATTCGGCGTTGGTATGTATTCAAGCATAGATATGATTAGTTCGCTTTGTGTATTGTTAGCAAGAGGTGCAATTATAAGTTTCCTTGTAGTTGTATTAGTATTACCTGCAATGTTCATGATATTTGATAAACTTATAATCAACACAAGTATGGGCTTCAAACCAAAGAAAGCTAATTAATCAATAATTCAAATAAAAATATTATCAATATTAAGAAGGAGCGATGCTATATGAAGAAGAAACTAGTAAAGACTATATCAATATCACTGGCAGCATTACTTGCAATTGCAGGAATCAGCTACTCTGCATTAAGCGGAAATGAAAAGGTTGCATCTGCTGATACAAGTAAAGATGCTAAGACAATTCAGAATACAATTGAAAGCAATGTCAAATTCAATGAAGTCGGAGAAGACAAAGAAGAAACAGTATATGTACTTACAGATGCAAATGGAAATGTAAATAAAACAATTGTAAGTGACTGGTTAAAGAATAAAGATGGCAGCGATAAACTCGAAGATAAATCAGATTTAAAAGATATTGAAAATGTAAAATCAGATGCCGATTATATAACAGGAGAAGATGGAGCAATCACATGGAATGCAAACGGAGAAGATATCTATTATCAGGGAACTACAGATAAACAGCTTCCTGTAGATGTTAAGGTAACATATCTCTTAGACGGCAAGGAAATGTCTCCATCAGAGATAGCTGGAAAAAGCGGTAAAGTAACTATTAAATTTGAGTATACAAATAATCAGAAGAAGGAAATTACTGTTAATGGTAAAAAGACAGAGATGTATGTACCATTTACAATGATTTCAGGAATGATACTTGATGGAAATAAATTCAGAAATGTAGAAGTTAATTCAGGAAAAGTTATTTCAGATGGTAACAGATTAGTAGTAGTCGGACTTGGTTTTCCTGGAATGAATTCAAATCTCGCTCTTTCAGATATAACAAGTGACGGCAAGACAGAATTCCCTGAAACAGTTGAAGTAACAGCCGATGTAGAAGATTTCTCATTAGCTTTAACACTTACAATGGGAAGCGCAGATTTAATCTCAGCAGTAGATGTAGACAGTGTAACAGCAGTAGATGATTTAAAAGACGTCGTTAAGAAATTAGTAGAATCTACAGATGCATTACAGACAGGTTCTTCAAAATTAAATGAGGGACTTAAGACATTAAAGAATAGCTTTGGAACATACAGCACAGGTATTAAAACTTATGTTAATACAGTTAATTCAAACATCGGATTATTAAATGAAAAAGTTCCATCATTTGTGGACGGAACAAAACAGATTTCAGATGGTGTCGGACAGATTGTTGGAGCTATGGAAGGTGATAACGGTGCAGTATCAGGAGCTAACCAGTTAGCACAGGGTTCAGCAGAACTCAGCAATGGATTAAATGACCTTGCTAATAGCGTAGGTACAGTTGGAAGCACAGATAACAACACTGTAACAGGTGCAGTTAATAATATTGCAACAGGTTCAAACACATTATTCTCATATGTAGATAAAATGTTAGCAGGTTTTGATGACCAGAATGGTTCTTATGGACTTACAAATGGTTCAAAAGCAGTATCAGATGGCTCGAAAGCAGTATCAGATGGTGTTAATGCATTAGTTTCACAGTTAAATAAAATGATTCAGACAATAAATACTTCTATTTCAGATAATGAAAAGAGTATTGCACAGTTAAACGCAGTAATACGTGGTGGTAAGAATCCACAGACAGGAGCAGATCTGACAGCACAGGAAATAGCTGTGTATAATGCACAGATTCAACAGTTAACAGGTGCTAATACAGCACTTAAGACAATGCTTCAGAATATGAATCCTGAGACAATGAATCAGCAGTTGACTACACTTTCACAGGGAGCAAAATCTGTAGCAGATGGAGCAAGCGGTGTATTAAATGGTGTAGCAACATTACAGAATGGACTTAAAGAGTTCAAGACACAGGGCAACACATTAGTACAGGGAACAGCCCAGTTAAATAGTTCAATGTCACAGTTAGTAGCAGGAATTGGTAAATTACAGGCAGGTTCAGTACAGGTTAAAGATGGTTCAGCAGCTTTAGCAAGTGGTGTAAACCAGTTATATGGAGCAGTTAAGAATCAGTTACAGCCTGGTGTATCAACATTATATGATGGTGCAAACTTACTTTCAACTTCAGTAAACCAGTTATATGAGGGAACAAAACCAACAGCTAAAGATGTTAATACACTTTTATCAGGAACAGACCAGTTAGCATCAGGAATAGGTGAATTACAGACAGGAGCAGAGACATTAAGCTCAGGTATGAAACAGTTCAATGACGAAGCAATCAGTAAAGTATCAGACTTCGTGAACGGAGATTTGACAACAATTACAGAAAGAATCAAAGCTACTGTAAATCTTGCTAAAGAATATAATATTTATTCAGATGCAGTAGAAGGCAAAAGCACAAGTGTAAAATTCATCTACGAAACAGATGGAATTGAAGCTGAATAATAAATGTAATTATAAATATATAGATACTAAAGATATAAATATTATAGATATAATAAATTTATTTGCTAAATATAATTAAATTAATATTATATAAAAACCTGGGTATACAAAAACTATAGAAAATAGATGAATGAAAACAGCATTGTAATAGAGATATTGCAATGCTGTATTTTGCTTACTAGGAAATTTTGTTGAAATTGTCCTGGTAAGCAAAAACGCTCTGCGAGGATCGCACTGTGGCAGAACAGAAAATGTTGCTATCGCAATCCGTCGCAGGCGGAGAATGTCGCAAGCGACATTCTTTATTCTGTACAAGAGATTCTGTTGTAAAATTCCGGAGTACAGGAAAAACTCTGTTCCTGATATTGACAAAACGTTGAAATTAATGTAGGTTGTAATAAATATAGAGATTCGAAATGGAGATTAGTATGCAATATAATGTTGGACAAATTGTAAAATTAAAGAAGAAACATCCTTGTGGAAGTTATGAATGGGAAATACTTCGTGTAGGGGCGGACTTCAGATTAAAATGTATGGGTTGCGGACATCAGGTTATGCTGCCAAGAACGACTGTTGAACGAAATACGAAGGGATTGAGGGAGAAAGAATAATATAAGAATTCATTAAGAATAGACATAAGGGATTGAGATTCTTTTTTGTTGACGAGAAATTTGTCGAATGTTAGAATTAATTATCACTTAAATGAACAAATTTAAAATAACTATTAGGAGGTATATAATGAAGAGAAGAGTATGCAAGAATATTATAATAACAGGTGTAATAATAACGATGATATTATGTGGAGGCTGTGGACGAAGAAGAGAAGAGCAGCCGGTTTCAGTGAAACATGAAGAAGAGGATTATCAAAGGTATGATTTTAAAGATATATGGTCTACACTTACCGTCGAGGGCAAGAATGTAGGTTTTCCTTTTGATGTGAAAGATATCCCTGAGCATTTGAGGGTTCACACCGGAATGAATGAGGAGGACATAAAAGAAGAATTAAAAGACGTCGGGACAGTTTTTTGTGGGGTTTATAAAGATAATACTCCAACAAATATTTATTTAACTATTAAACCTGAAGATGGTACAACTGACATTAGTAAAGGAATGGTTGTTGGTATTAATATATATGCAAATGAAAAGGATATGCTGTCCGGAAATGAGGAAATGTGTGATATCTGCATTTATGGGATTAAATTAGGAACTCCGATGTCGGAAGTTATAGAAATATTGAATGAACCAAGTTATAAATATGAAGGTGAAGAGCAGATAAATTATGAATATTATGATAATGAGAATGATGGCATTAACTTTATATCTTATAATGGTGAAACTGTATCACAAATAGATGTATATTTTTATGATTAAGGTGGGTGATGGGAAGTGTTTTGCAAGTTATTTATATTAAATATAAAGAGGTTTTTCAAAAATAATAGAATGATGGTTCTGATACTTCTTTTTTCTCAGATTATATCAGTAGTGGTTTCTCTTATGGCGTACGGAATGATAATGAATACAAAGAGGGAAACGGAGAGTGCCGGGTATTCAGAAAGGTTTCTGGATGCATCTGCATATACAGATGTGTATATGCCTATGGAGGAGGTAAAAGATTCATTATATAAACTTTTGAATCAATATGGAAATAAGGTAAGAAGTGTTGATCTTGATGGATATGATAAAGAAGAAAAAACGATAATATGGATGCATTTTACATATAGAAATAATAATATTGTAATGGATGATGAATGGAAGAATTCGATATTGGATACACAGCCTAATAGAATTGGACGATTTTATACAGATGATGAATTTTATAGTGGCAAGAAGGTTTTAATAACAAATGGCGGATATGATGATATAAAAAAATGTTATATAAACGGAACTGAATATGAGGTGGTTGGACACTTTTACGAAGAGGGATATTCAGGATATTCGGATTATAAAGTTGTAGAAATGCCGTTTTTTTCAGCAGATGATGATTTGCCGATATGTGGAGTTGGTATACAATTAGCAACATTGCCAACAGTGTCTGAGTACAATGTATTTGCGAAAGAAATGGTGCGACTTTATGATAATCAGGTTAATGTATATATGCCGGAGAAGTTTTCTAATGATACTAAGGATATGTATAAAACATATTTGGTAATTGCGGCTATAATACTTGGAATGTCGATAATAAATATAGGTATTGTGTATGGATATATACTAAGAACCAGAAATAAATATAATGCCATATTGTCATTATGTGGAGGCAGGAAATATCAGATAGTCATAATTAACCTGTTAGAGATAATTACTATATGTATTGTTTCTTATGGTTTAGCTGTATTATTGTTTAATAATGTTATAACACCATATGTTAAAGATATATTTGTATATTTTACGGATATATTTGACCGGTATTTATATGAAGATTTTCTGGCAATTTACTTGTTGGCGGTTATAATTTGCGCAGTATATAACATTTTAAAGGTATTGAATAAACAGACAATTACATTTATAAGAGGTGGTGGGAGAAAATGATAGATTTATGTATATCAGAATATATAAAGAACATTCGAAGAAATGTACTCATATGGTTGCTGTTGTCGGCGGTAAATATTATGGTTCTGCTTACTATTGGAAATATAAGAACATCTTATAAGTATTATAATGCAATTAAAGACTATATTGGAAATAAAGGCATTTGCGTAATAGATACTGATGGAATTATAAAAGCTGATATTTCTAAAGAATTAGATAATATTCAGGAAATTAAATCATATAAGATTTTTGAGATATCTACTCTATATTATGATAAAGGAGATAATGTCTATAAAAAATTATACCTTTATAATAAAGAGGATGAGAAAGTTATGCCGGCACTTAAGTCTGGTAAATGGTATGAGAGCGATGCAAATGATAAGAGCATTATAAATGTACTTGTGTCAGAAAATGAGTATGGAATACATACAGGAGATGTAATTGAGTCGCATTATCTGACTGAAAAAGGAGATGTTAAAAGTGTCAATATAAAGGTTGTAGGTACGTTCAATGATGGTGAAAGGATAGCAGGAATTGTTCAGTATTCGCCATCAGAAAATATGTCTTATAATAGTTTTTATTCAACTTTTGATGCAAAACAGAATGAGGATATAATTTTTGTTACTACAGAGAAAGAATTTTCGAAATTTTCTAATGCAATCAGATATAGCGCATATGGTGGTGTTTTAATTAAATGCAAAGATAATATATCTGATGAAAGAATTAAAGAGATAAAAGAAGAAATAAGAAATTATCGTATTAAGGTAACAGGTAATACGCAGTTGCTTAGTGATACTATAGATATGAAGATTATTAAGAATAATAGTGAAGTTCAGATGAGAAAATCAACAATGGAGTTTATGCCATTTGCAATCGTTATGATAATGATTTCAGTTATCTGTATAATCTCAATATCGGCAATTTCAACATTAGAGGGATTAAGAAACTATACAATATATTATATTACAGGTATGAAGTGGAATGGAATAATCAAAATTAACAGTTTCTCAATTGTTTGCAGTATAGGTATGTCTGTTGTGTTATCCACTGTGGAATATTGGATAATGAAGATTAAGTTTGCCAATATTGCAAATAGGATAGATATAAGTGTAGCAGAAATAATGATTATTGCAGGTATATGGTTGTGCTTTATATTTTTGGCAATAATTATGCCGTTGTCGATTTTGCATAGAAACAAACCGGCAGAACTAATCAAACAGGAAAGATAATATGGCAAGTTGTTCAGAAATGAGGTTAATATGATTAGGTTAGTAAATATAAACCAGACTAGAGAGCAAGAATAAAAATTAAGGGGAAAATATAAAAAAGTATATTGACAAAGCATTACTATGGTGCTATTGTATTAATTGCTTAATACAATAATGTATTAACACAATACAAGGCGTTATTTGAATGACAAGTAAAATCATTGCATTTGACGGTGACCTTTTAAATTAACCGGGAGATACACATATACTATCTGGAAAGGAGAGATAAAAGTGGCATGGGAATTTAAAGATGACAGACCGATTTATACGCAGTTATTAGAGCAGATTCAGAGAATGATTATCTCTGGAAAATATAAGCCCGGTGATAGGCTTCCGACAGTCAGGGACCTGGCATCAGAAGCGGCTGTTAATCCGAATACTGTGCAAAGAGCATTAACTGAATTAGAGAGAATTGGTCTGGTATATTCTCAGAGGACATCTGGAAGAATGATTACAGATGATGAAAGTAAAATTGCAGAGATAAAGGAAAAGATGGCAGAAGACCTGATAAAGGAATTCTGCAGCAATATGAAAGAATTGGGATATTCAAAGAAAGAAATTATTGAATTATTAGAAAAATATTGAAAGTGAAAGGTAAGGAGAAATATGAGCGATATAATACTCGAAGCAAGAGATTTGACTAAATCATATGGTCCTAAGACAGCACTTAATGGGTTAAATCTTACTTTGGAAAAAGGAAAGATAATTGGACTGCTTGGACCAAATGGAAGTGGTAAATCTACATTTATTAAATTATGCAATGGAATTTTACAACCAACAAAAGGAGAGATTCTTATTGGTGGTCATGAAGTAGGTGTTGAGACTAAAAAGATAGTTTCATATCTTCCTGAGAGAACATATTTAGATGATAATATGTCTCCGGTTCAGATGATTAATTTCTTTTCGGACTTCTATGAGGACTTCGATGCTGACAAGGCATTTGATATGCTTAGTAGCCTGAAAGTTAATCCTAAGGATAAGATGAAGACAATGTCTAAGGGAACTAAAGAAAAAGTTCAGTTAATTCTCGTAATGAGCCGTCAGGCTAAACTCTATATGTTAGATGAACCAATTGGTGGTGTTGATCCGGCAGCAAGAGATTATATCCTTAGAACAATTATTTCTAATTATAATCCAGAGGCGTCCGTTATAATATCTACACATTTAATTACTGATATTGAACAGGTGTTAGATGAAGTAATATTTATACAGAATGGTGATTTGAAATTACATAAGACAGTTGATGAGATACGTTCTATTGAAGGTAAATCAGTTGATGCATTATTCAGGGAGGTGTTCAGATGTTAGGTAAATTAATTAAAAATGAATTTAAAGCTACTTATAAAATGTTCGTAATGCTTTTTTGCTCGCTGGTAGTACTTACATTACTAACAAGATTCTGCATATATATTCCGTTTGAGAATACTGTATTCAAGATAATGACAGTTATATTGACAGTGGTATATGTGGTGGCTATGGCATTTATGTCATTATTAAGTCTTGTATTGGTAATTAAAAGATTTTACCAGAATATGTTGCGCGATCAGGGGTATTTATCACATACACTTCCGGTAAAAATGTGGCAGCATCTTGTAGCAAGGGTAATCACATATTCAGTATGGATTATGTCGAGTATATTGGCAATGTTACTATCATTATTTTTATTCTTTGTTGGCAAACCTAAATTTACCAGAGGTATGAACAAATTTATCAAGGAATTTAAAGATATGATGTCATATCCTAAAATGTCAATTGCATTAGTGCTGTTAGTATTACTTATAATTGCACAGATATTTGTAAATGTTTTGAATTTTATGGCATCATTATCATTAGGTCAGATATTTGTTAAACATAAAATATTAGGCTCAATAGTATTTTACTTCTTATTAAATTATGTTATGGGCTTTATTACATCATTAATTATGATGGTTGTACCTGATTTAACCACGAAGCTGGATAATATTGAAAATGAAATTACAAGTGTTAAACAGATGGTTAATACTATTGCAAATCCAATGATTGTATATTTCCTTATAATGTTACTACTACAAATATTTATGGCAGTCGTTTACTTTGTGATTTCAAATTATATGCTTTCTAAGAAGTTAAATCTTGAGTAATGCATCCGTAAACTTATAAAATGATTACACACTTTTGTGAGAAAACGTTGAGTTTATAAGATAGTTGTATTTAGACGTAGAAAATATTTAGTATATTTAATTTAATATATAAATTATATATAAATAAATTGAATATATATAAGAGACGAATGCTTTCGTAGCAGACGTCTCTTTTTAACTTTATAGAATTAAAATATGTTATATTATACATAATAAAAAGAGTATGTTTTATCTAAAGAGGAGAAATGAATGATGGAACCAAAGAAGCAGAGAATAACGGATTTTCCGGTTCTGTAACAGGCTATTATATTGTATACATCTGGACTAAAGATGATAAACTAATGCAACTTTATATGGATGAAAGACGGTATGACAGAAATGAAGAAGCTATAAATAATATAATTAATGGCTTAAGCGATGATACGAGTATATTGAAATTTACCGGAGTAATCAAAAATATAAATAGCAATAAAGCATTTGTTAAGCCGAAGAAAGATAAAGATGGAAACTATATATGACAGATGGGTAGAGTGATATTAGGCGAGGCAGATAGATTCTGACCTCGCGTTTTTGATAATATAAATTAAATTGTCAAAACCCCTTGAATAATTTAGAAATGTATGGTAAACTGTCTATTCGTGATATATTATTTAAAATATCCTTGTTCCCTGCTAATCAGGGGACCAGAGACCAAAAGGAGGTAAAATACGCATGAACAAATATGAATTAGCAGTAGTTGTTAGCGCAAAACTCGAAGATGATGAAAGAGTTGCAACAATCGAAAGAGTAAAAGAGTACATCACTCGTTTCGGTGGTACAGTTACTAACGTTGATGAATGGGGTAAGAAGAGATTAGCTTACGAAATTCAGAAAATGAGAGAAGCGTTCTACTATTTCATCAAATTTGAGTCTGATTCTAATTGTCCAAACGAAGTTGAGAACTCAGTTCGTATTATGGAAAATGTTATCAGATTCTTATGTGTTAAAGATGAAGCATAATTTTTAAAAAATACAACAGATATTGTTATATCTAGAAAGAGGCAGGTATGAATAAAGTTATTCTTATGGGACGACTTACAAGAGATCCTGATGTAAGATATTCGGATCAGTCGTCAGCAGTAGCTAGATTTACACTAGCAGTAGATAGAAGATTTAAGAGGGATGGTGATCAGCAGACAGCTGACTTTATCTCATGTGTTGCATTTAGTAAGACAGGTGAATTTATCGAAAGATATTGTCATCAGGGTACAAAGCTTGTTGTTGAAGGAAGAATCCAGACAGGAAGCTACACAAATCGTGACGGAAATAAAGTGTATACAACAGATGTTGTTGCAGAGAATGTTGAATTTGCAGAGAGTAAGGCAGCCGCAGCTAATAATGAAGGGGGCTATCAGGCAGCTAGACCGGAACCTTCCAGTGCAGCAGGAGATGGTTTTATGAACATTCCTGATGGTGTGGAAGACGAAGGATTACCATTTAACTAAGTTTAATTAAATTAAATAAAAAGGAGGCTATTTTCGATGCCATATAATAAAGAAAAAGGCGACAGAAGCGATTCTCCAATGAAGAGAAGAGGCGGACGTAGAAGAAAGAAAGTCTGCGTATTCTGTGGCGAAAAGAATAACGTAATTGATTTTAAAGATGTTAACAAATTAAAAAGATACGTATCTGAAAGAGGAAAGATTCTTCCTAGAAGAATTACTGGAAACTGTGCTAAGCACCAGAGAGCTCTTACAGTAGCTATCAAACGTGCAAGACACGTAGCTTTAATGCCTTATACATTAGATTAATTTGCATTAATCTGAATTAAGACATCAGGTAAATTATGTATTTAAAGCCTTTTTGGAATGAGAATTCTAAGAAGGCTTTATTGTTTTATGAGAATAAGGTATCGAAAGCCTGCTTTGACACCTTATTTTCTATAGAAAATTAGTAATTAAAAATGTGAATTATGTATAGTCGGAGGAAAGAAATGAACTTAGACAACGGAAAGGAAATAAATCTCTATATAAAATATCTGTTACCGACAATCTGTGCGATGGTATTTAATGCGATTTATATCATAACAGATACACTTATGATTGGAAAAGGAATAGGCGAGGAGGGGCTGGTAGCACTTAATCTGTTATTGCCGATATTTTCTGCGTATTTTGGAATAGGATACCTGTTTGGTGTAGGTGGTTCTGTACTGCTATCGGTTGCCAAAGGTAAGAAAGATGAAGGTGAGCAGAAGAGAATATTTTCGACAACAGTTACAGTTGCGGCAGTTACAGGAGTATTAGTTAGTCTTATTCCTTTTATTATGCAGAATAAATTATATAGGCTACTCGGCGCAACAGATGAGAATATCAGAATAACGAGAGAATATGGAAGTATTATGTTTGCATTTGGCTGGATATATATTTTGCAGACAGTCATTAATTGTTTTGTCAGAAATGATGAAGCACCAAGACGTTCAATGGCGGGAACGATTGTGGGTTCGTGTACTAATGTAGTTCTTGATTATATATTTATATACAAATGTAATATGGGAATGAGTGGAGCTATAATTGCGACAGTAATCGGAAATGCACTAAATATGCTTATTGCAGCAAGTCATTTGCTGTCACGTAATAATAATCTGCATTATGGAATTCGAAGCATAAGCATTGGAAGGGTTAAAAAGATAATTATTAATGGTGCATCTCCATGCTTTAATGAAGTGGCGTGGGGAATCGTTGTGTTCGTGTTTAATTTGCAGATAGTTAAATATTTTGGCAATTATGGACTTGTTATCTACAGTATCATTTCAAATACTCTGATAGTAACCAATTCCTTTATGAATTCAGCAGGAAATGCAATGCAGCCATTAGTTTCGTACAGCATTGGCGCAGGAAATAAAGAAAGAGTAAGGAAATTTACGAAAATAGGGTTTGTGACAATTACAATATTTGCAATTATAATGTATGGAGTGATTTACGGATTTACTAATAGATTGATTCATCTGTTTGTAAAACCATCGGAAATAGTTGTTAAAGAGGGAATACCTGCTATAAGAATATATTTTCTTTCGCTGTTCTTTGCGATGGTAAATGTATACTTTTCAGTATATTTCCAGGCAGCATTAAAGTCGGTATATGCAATGATAATAAGTCTGTTAAGAGGATTTGGAGTGACGATATTATTTGTAATAATTATTCCATTGATTTTTGGTGCGTCATCAGTGTGGTGGGTAATGTTATTGTCAGAGGGAGTAACTATGATAGTTACGTTATTTCTTCTTAGTAGAAAGAATGTATAGAGAACATAAAACCACTACTGCACAAATGCATAGTGGTTTTATGTATTTTGCCCTCTGGCAATATATAAAAAGTGTGAAAACAGTTTGCATAATCCCTTGAAAATTAGTATAATAAAACTAACTAACGAGATTATTAGGAGGACGAGAAAATGGTAACACTTAGTAAGAGTGGCGCTTACTTATTAAACGGTACAGAAGTAGTTGAAACAACAGGAGATTATGAGAACCTGCTTAAATCAAAATTAGGTAATGAATATATTACTAAAGAAGAAGCAGCGAAGAATACAATAGCTTATGGTATCCTTGCAGACCATAATACATCAGGTAATATGGACAAGCTTCAGATAAAATTTGATAAATTAACTTCCCATGATATAACATTTGTAGGAATTATCCAGACAGCAAGAGCTTCCGGTCTTGAGAAATTCCCTATTCCATATGTACTTACTAACTGCCACAACAGCTTATGTGCAGTTGGTGGAACGATTAACGAAGATGACCATATGTTTGGCCTTACATGTGCTAAGAAATATGGTGGTGTATATGTACCACCTCATCAGGCAGTAATTCATCAGTTTGCAAGAGAGATGCTCGCAGGCGGTGGAAAGATGATATTAGGTTCAGATAGTCATACACGTTATGGTGCATTAGGAACAATGGCTATGGGTGAGGGCGGTCCTGAACTTGTTAAACAGCTTCTTTCACAGACATATGATATTAATATGCCGGGCGTTATCGCAGTATATTTATCAGGAGAACCTGTTAAGGGCGTAGGACCACAGGACGTTGCACTTGCAATTATAGGTGCCGTATTTGCAAACGGATACGTTAAGAATAAAGTTCTTGAATTCGTAGGACCTGGTGTGTCTAAGTTAAGTGCAGATTTTAGAATCGGTATCGATGTAATGACAACAGAGACAACATGTTTATCATCTATCTGGTCAACAGATGATAAGATTAAAGATTTCTATGATATTCATGGCAGAAGTGAGGATTATAAAGAACTTAATCCTGGTAATGTTGCATATTATGATGGTGTTGTTTATGTAGAGCTTGATAAGGTCAAACCAATGATAGCTATGCCATTCCACCCAAGTAACACATACACAATCGAAGAACTTAATGCTAACCTTATGGACATCTTAGATGACTGTGAAAAGAAAGCATTAGTAAGTTTAGACGGACAGGTTGATTTCAAACTTAAAGATAAAGTAAGAAATGGTAAATTATATGTAGAACAGGGAATTATCGCAGGTTGTGCCGGTGGTGGTTTTGAAAATATCTGTGCAGCAGCAGACATACTTAAGGGAACAAGCATCGGTTCAGATGAATTTACACTTAGTATATATCCTGCAAGCACACCTATTTATGTAGAACTTGCAAGAAACGGAAGACTTGCAGACCTTATGGCAACAGGTGCCATTGTTAAGACTGCATTCTGCGGACCATGTTTTGGTGCAGGAGATACACCTGCTAATAATGCATTAAGTATCAGACATTCAACAAGAAACTTCCCTAACAGAGAGGGTTCTAAATTACAGAATGGCCAGATTGCTTCAGTTGCTCTTATGGATGCACGTTCAATTGCAGCTACAGCGGCTAACAAGGGATATTTAACAGCAGCAACAGATGTTGATGTTAACTTCACTAATCCAAGATATTTCTTCGATAAGACAATATATGAGAACAGAGTATTTGACAGCAAGGGTGTTGCTGATCCATCAGTTGAGATTAAATTTGGTCCAAATATTAAGGACTGGCCAAAGATGGTAGCATTAACAGATAATCTTTTATTAAAGGTTGTATCAGAGATTCATGATCCTGTAACAACAACAGATGAATTAATTCCATCGGGAGAGACATCATCATATCGTTCTAACCCATTAGGACTTGCAGAATTCACACTTTCAAGAAAAGATCCTGCATATGTAGGAAGAGCTAAGGCTGTTAAGGCAGCAGAGGAAGCAAGAGAGAATGGTAAATGTCCTTGTGAAACATTTGAGGAATTAACTCCTGTAATGAATACAATAAAGGCTGCATATAATAATATATCCAGAGAAAACATCGGAATAGGCAGTACGATATATGCTGTTAAACCGGGTGATGGTTCAGCGAGAGAACAGGCTGCATCATGTCAGAAAGTTCTTGGTGGATGGGCAAATATCGCTAAAGAATACGCAACAAAGAGATATCGTTCTAACCTTATCAACTGGGGAATGTTGCCATTTATTTATGAGAAGGACGAGCTTCCATTTGCAAATGGAGACTATATATTTATTCCAGAGATTGCCAAAGCTGTAACTGATAAAGCAGAAGAGATTAAGGCTTATGTGGTAAAAGAAGATGGAATGAAAGAATTTACTCTGAAATTAGGCGAATTAACAGATGACGAGAGAGAAATTATTCTAAAAGGTTGTTTGATTAATTATAACAGAGTAGGGTAATATACAATGTTAAGTGAGGTGTAGCTTATGAACGTCATAACAGAAACAGACAGATATCTGTTCGGAAACGGATCTCATTATGAGATTTATGAAAAATTGGGAGCGCACATAATGGAGGTTGATGGAGTAAGAGGAACATATTTTGCAGTATGGGCTCCAAATGCTACAGCCGTAAGTGTAGTTGGTGACTTTAATGATTGGAATGGTTATATACATATAATGGACAGACTTGGTACATCAGGAATATGGGAAAAATTTGTTCCAGATGTATACGAGGGACATTTATATAAATATGCTATAACAGGTCGAGATGGTGCTACACATTATAAAGCAGATCCATATGCGAATCTGTCAGAGATGCGTCCTGGTAATGCATCGGTCATAACTAATATTAATGGTTATGAATGGGGCGATGATAAATGGAAGAAAAATAAACCAAAAGATACAGATAAGCTTGTTGATGAGCCTATTTCTATCTATGAAGTTCATATTGGTTCGTGGAAGAAAGATTATACAAACAGTATGGATGGATTCTGCAATTACAGACAGATAGCACATGAATTAGGAGAATATGTAAAGGATATGGGATATACTTATGTGGAATTAATGGGTATATCAGAACATCCTCTTGATGCATCATGGGGATATCAGGTTACAGGTTATTATGCTCCAACATCAAGATATGGTGAACCAAAAGACTTTATGTATATGGTTGATTATCTACATCAGTTAGGAATCGGTGTAATACTTGACTGGGTACCTGCACATTTCCCTAAAGATGAACATGGACTTGCGATGTTTGATGGAAGTCCATTATATGAATATGCAGACCCTAGAAAAGGTGAACAGAAAGATTGGGGTACAAAGGTATTCGACTATGGTAAGAATGAAGTTTTCAACTTTCTTATAGCTAATGCATTATACTGGGTAGAGAAATTTCATATAGATGCATTACGTGTGGATGCAGTTGCCTCAATGCTTTATCTTGATTATGGAAGAAAAGCAGGAGAATGGGTTCCTAATAAATATGGTGGAAATGGTAATCTTGAAGCTATGGAATTCTTCAAGCACCTTAACAGCATTATGGAAAGAAGGGATCCGGGTGCATTCCTTATAGCTGAAGAATCTACAGCATGGCCGAATGTGACTAAGAAGCCTGAAGAAGGTGGATTAGGTTTTACATTCAAATGGAATATGGGTTGGATGCATGATTTTCTTGATTATGTTCAACTTGATCCATATTTTAAGAAATTTAACCATAATAAAATGACATTTAATATGACATATACATTCAGTGAGAAATTCATTCTGGTATTATCGCATGATGAAGTTGTACATCTTAAACATTCGATGTTTAATAAGATGCCGGGTGATTTAGAGACTAAGGCAGCCAACTTAAAGACAGCATATACATTTATGCTCGGACAGCCTGGTAAGAAACTCTTGTTTATGGGACAGGAATTTGGTCAGCGTGAAGAATGGTCAGAGACAAGAAGCCTTGACTGGTATCTCTTAGAAGAACCATTACACGCCGATATAAGAGAATATGTAAAACAGCTTTTACATTTATATAAAGAGAATCCTGAAATGTATGCTTATGAATCAACAGAATATAATTGCTACAGGTGGATTAATTGTGATGACGGAGATAACAGTGTATTCAGCTTTATCAGAAAAGCTCCTAATACATTTAATGACAGCCTTGCATTTATATGCAACTTCACTCCTATTGAGAGAGAAAAGTATGTAATAGGTGTTCCTAATCCAGGGGATTATCATGTGGTACTGAGTTCGGAAGATCCATATAGAAATAATTCAGTCAAATATACTGCAGAAGCCATGCCAGAGGGTGAGCAGCAGGATGGTTTTGATTACAAGCTTACAGTTGATTTGAAAGGTTTTGAATCTATAATCTTAAGAACTCCTAAGGTAATTAAGAAGCCTGTAAGAAGAACTACAAGAAAGAAAACTAAAACTAAATAAATTGTCGTGTGCTGCCGATATTCATTATGAAAATATTGAATAGAAATGAGGTCGGCAATCATGAATATAGACGGAAGTAATTTATCAGAAATATTTGATATTAGTAATTCGAAAACGAAAAATGCTTCGGTACAGGGTAATTCAGCAGAATTTGCCAAAAGTACCGGGGCTTTTTTTGATGGAAGAGCAGGACAAGTTAAATCAGCTGTGGGTAAGACATCAGATATCGCAGGCAAGAATAGTATTTTGATAAGTAAAATGGATGATGAAAATGTTATAAAGAGTTCAGAGAATACAAAAGATGCCTATGATAGAATAGTTAATAAAGCAGATGTAGGTGAAACGAGTGAATTAGTGGTTACAGGTGAGACCTTAAAACAGATTGCCGAGGCCGTAACGCCAGAGAAATTCTCTAAATATGAAGAGTTGGGAATTATAGCTGATAAAGATAGCCCGCAAAGTATTCTTACTGTTTCGGAGAGAATCGATATTGAATTAGCAACACATTGCGATAATTATACACCTGTTGGTGATTTTAACATATCTGACCTGGAAGAAATGTATGGAGCAAGAGCATCCCAGATAAAGGAAACACTTGATAAGATACAGAATCTACAGCCTATATCAAGGGAAGCATCAGAGTATCTGCTGGTTAATGATATGGACTTATCTGTAGATAATGTATACACAGCAGAGCATAGTGTCAATAATAGTAGCAACTCAAGTGAAAAATATGAGAAACTTAGTGATGAAGAATGGAATGAATTATATGGTCAGATAGAAGATATTCTTAATAAAAATGGTTTTGACATAAATGATGAAAATATGTCTAATGCGAAATGGCTTATCGAAGATAAGATACCTGTTACAGCAGCAAATCTATATAAATTAAGCGAGATTGATGTGATTAATCAGAATATCTCCAATAATCAAATTAGTGAAAATGGCTGGATACAAAAGATCGCATTAAATATGTCTTATGGATTAAGTGCAGGTTCGACATCTGCTAATTATTATTCTGATATTAAATCAGATTCCATAGAAGCTGTCGAGATAATTCATAATGGAACGGATGAGCAGATAGAAACACTTGTGACTGACGGTAAGGAAGTTACACTTCTTAATATGAAACGTCAGGAGGAAGATACATCGTACAAATATACGAAAGAGCGTACAGATAATATTACCGATGAAATGCACAAGAAGATTATTACTGAACGTAAGAATCTTGAAGAATTAAGACTTAAGATGACAGTAGAAGCAAGTGCTTTAATGATTAAAAATGGAATTAATGTTGAGATAACAGAACTTTCGGAATTAGTAGAAGAACTTAAGAATATTGAAGCTAAATACGTGACAAATATCTTCAATGAGACAGGAACAGTTGTAAATGATGAAAATATTTCAATATTTAATGAAACTGCAAATTATATGGAAGCATTTGCAAGAATTCCGTCATATGTGCTTGGAGATGTACTTAATAATAATATAGAATTCAATGTTGAAGATATTACGGTTGAGGGTGCTGTTAAGGAAAATATTCTGAAATCAGCACAGATAGCTTATGATACACTAGGTACTAAACCGGATAGAGAGTTAGGAGATTCTTTAAAGAAAGCATTTACGGGAATTGATAAAATGTTGGAAGATTTGGAGCTTGAAGATAGCACCGACAATCAGAGAGCAATTCGAATTCTTGCATATAATGAGATGATTATTGATGAGAAAAATATAAATGATATTAAGGAACTAGATAGTGAGGTGACAAAGCTTATTGATAATCTGACACCACGTACAACTGCATATCTGATTGCAAATGGTATCAATCCTCTGAAAACAGATATTCAGACTCTTAATGAAGAACTTGATAAAATTAATGAAAATATGGACACTGACGAAGTGGAAAAATATAGTGAATATCTGTGGAAACTTGAGAAGAACAAAGAAATAAGTAAGGAGGATAAAGATGCATATATTGGTGTATATAGACTTATCCGAATGGTAGAAAAGGGTGACAGAAAAGCTATCGGAGCTGTTATGAAACAGGGCAGTGAAGTGACTATGAGAAGTCTGCTTACAGCTGCAAGAAGCCTTAATAATACAGGAAATGATATGATAGTTGATGATTCACTTGGCTTATCAGATGAGGTTAAATTATCAGACAGTAATATCGATAAGCAGTTAGATTATTTCGACAGTCAGAGCTTCTTAGAAAGAGCAAAGAAAACAACATTTGATACAATAGGAGCAAATAAGGCAGCGAATAATATAGAAGTTAACAAGTCGGAAAATAATGATACAGATACACAGACTTCTGATTATGATATACTCAGGGTAGAAGAAGTTCAGAGTCTACAGACGATAAGTGAAGAAACGCTTCTAAATATTTATGAGGACGGAACGGTTGTGAACAATTCTAATATATTAGGATTGGCTTTCTATACGATGAATGGCGGAAAGACATATTCTAAGATAAAGAGAATATGTGATGATGAGAAGGTCAGTGGAGATTTAGATAAAATTACTAAAATATTAGATGGTACTTCTAATAATGCGGATGGCACTAACGTGGAGACGGAATATTATGATTTATCGAGAGACACAGATGGAAATTCGGAAGTTAATACATTGGATATAGACAGATTAAATGCTGCGCTTAATGAAATGTCAGGTGATATTAAGGAAGCTCTTATGAATAAATCACATATTGATGTTAAAGACATAAGGTCAGTAAACAGAATGCTGAATTATGTGAAACGTTCGGCTGCCAGAAACTCATATTATGTGCCGGCTAATATTAATGGTGAATTATCAACGGTAAAAATTACTATTGAAACAGGAGAAAGTGAAAAAGGAAAAGTCACTGTCAGAATGAAAGATTCAGACATCAATGCAGAATTCACAATTAATGATACTGATGTAAAGGGACTTATAATGATTGGTGATAATGCAATAGATAATGAGAATTATGAGAGATTTGCCGAGGAGTTTAAGGCTCGGATAGAAAATCTTGGTTTAAATCTTAAGAATCTTAGCAAAACTGATACAGGCTATGCCGGAAATAACAGAGCTTATAGCAAAAATGTTAATAAAGTAACAACGAGTACATTGTTCAAAGTGGCAAAAGAGTATATTTCTAGTATTAAGAAATACGCAGGGCAGACCGATAAATAAAGTATAATGCTTAAGGTGCTGCAAAGTATGAAATATTATTCAGAACAGTGCGAAAGAATTGCACCGATGCAGTAATTCTTTCGCACGGCTATTTGTGTCGCAGACGCCGCAAATAGTCTTTATCGCAGAACTGAATCCGATATTCAACTCGCGGTTCCTCTGAGGAAGACGTCTGCGGAATGGAGAATACTATGAGAATTGGAACAAATATGTCAGCCATTATTTCAAATGGTTATTTATCAAAATCAGAAAAAAGTCTACAGAAATCTCTTGAGAGATTATCTTCAGGTTATAAAATAAATTCAGCAAAGGATGATGGTGCAGGTAAAGCCATATCAGAGAAGATGAAAACACAGATAAAGAATCTCAACAGAGCAAGTATGAATGCATCTGATGGAATTTCTGTTACGCAGGCAGCAGAGGGTGCAATGGCAGAGATTCAGTCTATGTTACAGAGAATGAATGAATTGGCTGTACAGGGCGCAAATGATTCATTTACAGATGAAGATAGAAATAATATTAACAGTGAGATTCAGTCACTTAAGAAAGAAATTGACAGAATATCAAGTGATACAGAATTCAATAATACAAAGTTATTAAATGGTGAAGTTCAGAGAAGAAGTTATGCTACAGTTAAGAATGCAGACGGTGAAAAGAACCTCACAAGTGGAATTAAAGCTACATATTATGATAGCACGGTGCTGGCAGGAGAATATGGACTTACTATTAATGGGGATGGAAGTGCAGATTTTCTTACAGATGATGATGGTAACAGAATCGGTTTCAGTGATACAGCAGTTATTACATCCGAGAATAATAAGGTAAAAGTTACAGATGTAAATGGATTCGTATTTGAATGTACAGTTGATCCCGAACAGAATTTTACAGGTGATGTGACAATAGAACTCTGGAATATTGGGGCAATGCCTATTCAGCTTGGAGCAAATGCAAATCAGACAATGGATATCATTATTCCAGAGATTTCAAGCAATTCGCTGAATCTTGACCAGCTGGATTTCTCAACATCTGACAGTTGTGGTAAGGCAATAACAATTATCGAAGAGGCGGTTTCAAGGGTATCTAAAGCACGATCAGACTTAGGTGCGTATGAGAATAGATTGGAGTACTCCGTAACAAGTCTTGATTCGACACAGGAAAGTATGACATCGGCATTATCACGAATGGTAGACGTGGATATGGCAGAAGAGATGACAAATTACACACAGCAGAATGTGTTACAGCAGGCAGGTGTATCAATGGTTGCACAGGCTAACCAGTTACCAGAAAAAGTATTACAGTTATTACAGTAATAGAAATAGGAAAATAGAGCAAAATCTGAAATTTTGCTCGCGATTCCTCTGATGTAAACGTCTGCGGAAAAGAGGACAATATGACAAGAGAAGAGATTAATCAGTTTTCTGTGCGTATAAGTCAGTCGAACAGAACTCAGATTGTCGTTATAACTTATGAAATTATTATAAACTATCTTGACAGTGCGAGAGATTCATTTGATAATAGTAATGTTACCGATTTTGTACGTAATGTCAGGAAAGCCAGACAATTTGTAAATGAATTGTCATCGGTACTCGACTTCAGATATAAGATTTCATTTGAATTAATGAATTTATATATGTTTGCAAATGAGTGCCTCCTTAAGTCAGAGCTTAGGAGAGAGGACGTGAACCTTGAAGTGGTACGTGATATGATGATTAAACTTAGAGATTCATTTGAAACTGTAAGTAAGCAGGATAACAGTAAACCGGTTATGCAGGTCAGAGAAAAGGTTTATGAAGGTCTTACATATGGAAAGAATGGTATGGGTACAGTAATGGTTTCAAAATAAAAGAAGTGAGGATTAAGATGAAACCACGTTATATAAATAGAACAAATTTAACTCTTGATATGTATTCAGAGGGAATAATATCAAGTTATAAGACAAGTCACAAAATGTTAAGAGTAATTTCTACCGCTTATGCGATAATTATGTTGTTTATTGCATTTGCGGGCTTTTTATACTTTGACTGGATAATATGCATTCCGTTTCTTGTACTTGGATTAGCGATTATTTTCTGGAATATATGGGGATACAAGTGGGGAACAAAGAAAAGTTTTATGAGGTTTGCGAAGTTACACAGTTCACATTATCAGGTAGAGATGGAATACCGCTTCTATGAGGACAGATTAGAGCAGGAGACATCTAAAACAGAGTTAACAGTAATGTATAAAGATTTTGATGTCGTATATATAATGAAAAATAGTATGATAATCATTTTCAATAAAAAAGTTATAGTTATGGACAGGAATAGTTTTGTTGACGTAAGTGATACAAATGTGATAGAATTTTTAAAAGAAAAGTCGATAAAAGTCATTGAAAGCAAAGCATAACTTAATCGGGGAATGGAGAATTTAAGTTGAAAAATTTATTAAAAAAAATTATATATATAATGGATAATAGTGAGATAATAAGTGCAATAAGACGAGGAATAATTATGGTAATCCCCGTTCTTATGCTGGGTTCCTTTGCACTTATTCTAAAGAGTATGCCATTTGATGGATATCAGAGATTCATTTCGCATATTTTTTCGGGAGCATTTCTTCAGATGCTTAATTTCATATATGATGCAACATTTGGACTTATATCTGTATATATGGCATTTTCAATTTCAACCTATTTCATAATGGCATTGGGAGCGAAGAGCAATTATGCATTTGTCGGAGCCTTAACTACTGTTGTGTCTTTTTTTATTTTATGCGGTGTAAATGTAAATGTAAATGACTTTAATTATATACATTTTGGTACAGAGGGAATATTTACGGCAATATTCTGTGGTATTATAGTGTCAAAATTATATGTTGCAATTATTAACAATATTAAGATTCCATTCAGGTTATATGCAGATGGCATTGATTTAGAATTCAATGATGCAATAATTGCGATGATTCCGGCAGCTGCTTTGGTAATATTTGCAGCAATAATTAATTATTTAGTCTGTATAGTATTTGATGTAGACTGCTTCCAGGAATTCTACGTGACGGTTGTAGGACTTATTTTCAAAGGTAAGGAAGCAACATTCCTAAATGGTTTTAAATTTGTAGTGACATCTTGTGTAATGTGGTTCTTAGGAATATATGGCGATGACGTATTAGAAGATGTGTCAGGTAAAATTTTCTCATCGGGAACAGCTAAGAATATAGAGTTGATTGCCGAGGGAAAACAACCTACAGAGATACTTTCTAAGACATTTTTCCATCATTTTGTATTAGTTGGTGGTTGCGGAACAGCTATATGTCTCTTGGTGGCAGTAGCCATTTTCAGTAAGAGGAAAATTAACAGAAATCTCTCGAAGATTGCCACAGTACCAATGTTATTTAATGTTGATGAGATAATGGTGTTTGGTTATCCGATTATCTATAATCCTTATTTGCTTGCACCATTTTTAGTAACTCCGGTTGTGGCATATTGTATTTCATATTTAGCAATGAAATTCGGTTTTGTTCCGATGATTATAAGAGATGTTGAATGGACAACCCCTATAATTCTCAGCGGATATAAAGCAACGGGTTCGATGTGTGGTGCGATTTTACAGATAGTTATAGTGGTGGTAGGTGTGATTATCTATATGCCATTTGTTAAAATGTATGATAAGTCGAAGATGCGAAGCGAAGCTGCGAGAATGAATGAACTTACTAATATTTTAAAGAAGGCTGAAAATGATAACGAAGAAATCAATATTTTAGAAGTGCCTGGTGTACCGGGAGCTCTTGCAAAATGTCTGGCAGCAGATATAAAGAATGCATTAGAGGACAGGGATATAAGATTATTCTACCAGTTGCAATATGATAATGATTTTAAATGTATAGGGGCAGAGACATTATTAAGATATAATCACCCTATACATGGATATATTTATCCCCCATTGATAATAAAGATTGCAGAAGAAGCAGGAATCTTAAGCAAATTAGAGAGATATTTATTTGAGGAAGCAGCATATGATTATCAATTTATTACAGGTTTAACGGATAAATCATATAAGATATCCGTAAATATTACGATATCGACGATACTTGAACCAAGCTTTATAGAATTTCTTGAGAATTTGAAGAAAGAATTTAACATAAAAGACAATGAGATGTGCATAGAAATCACTGAGCAGATGGCGATTAAATCTGATTCGGAATTCGAAAAAGCACTTAATCAGGTTAAAAATTTAGGATTTATGATTGCTATTGATGATTTCTCGATGGGTTCAACTTCGATAAAATATTTGCAAAAAAACCAGTTTGACATTGTGAAGTTAGATGGCTCTATCGTAAAGGAAATGATGACAAATGAGAGAAGCAGGGAAATTATTTCTTCAATCGTATATCTGGCTAAATCACTTAATTTCAAGGTATTAGCAGAATATGTAGAGACTGAGGAGCAGATGCAGGCACTAAAAGAGATAGGCTGTGACTATTATCAGGGATATCATTTCAGTAAGGCTGTAACTTCGCAGGAATTTTTTAATATTATACAGAAATAACGGAGCAGAATATGAATAGTATAAAAGTATTACATACAGGAGATGTTCATCTGGGTTATGATTGTGAGAAAGATGATATAGAGAAATCATTTGCAAGAATTATTAGTATTTGTGAAGATGAAAACGTTGATGTAATGCTTATTGCAGGAGATTTGTTTGATAATGCCAGACCTGATGATGAATTAGTGAACTGGGTTATTGATAGGTTTAGGCAGATTAACAGGACGATGATTATGATTTCGCCAGGAAATCATGACTATTACATCAGGGGTGGTTGTTATGACAGGATAAATACGGCTTGTGAGAACGTATTTATTTTTGATGGGGAAATGGATTATTACGAGATAAGTATTGGAAATGCTGTTGCAAGAATCTACGGTGCCGGATTTACTGACAGTATATGTATGAATTCCCTTATGAAACAGAGAAATATAAATGATGATGATACGATTAATCTTGGTATATTTCATGGGACTGTAGAGGGACAGCAGTCTAAGAATCCATATAATCCTATAAGTTTAAAGCAGATTGAGGACAATGAATTCGATTATCTGGCACTTGGACATATTCATAAGCAGACAGAGGTCCTGCATAGAGGCTACAGTACTTATGCATATTGTGGCTGTCCGCAAGGAATGTCATTTGGTATGAAAGGGACTAAGGGCATCTATTTAGGAATTGTGGGGCAGGGTTATGCCAACATGAAATTTGTCGAGGTGTGCGAACGTAGATACGAAGAAATAAGGATAAAGTTAGATGCGAAATCACAGATTGGAAATGTGGTAGAAAGTCAGCATTTTGGAAATGTAAAAGAAAGCCGGTTTTTCATAAATGCGAATTTAGGTCAGGACATTGGAAGTGTCAACGAAAATCAGTCACTTACAGGTGTAAATGCGGTAAAGATAGCAGCAGCTATCGAACGTTTTGCGATAGAAAATTTGGGTGAAAAATACAGAGATAATTTATACAGAATAATCCTTACGGGCAAAGTGCCAGGAAGGATTAATACTAATGCCATAAAACGTGAGTTATCGGAATTATATTATGTGGAAATAGAAGACAATTGTATAGAAAATGCAGAGGAAGTATCAGAAGAAAAGGGGATAATAAACAGGTTTACGATAAGAGGTATACATATAGGTAATTTTGGTGGGCTTAAGAATTTCAATATGGAATTTCAATCAGGCTTTAACATTATCTATGGTAAAAATGAATTTGGCAAAAGCACAATAATGGCTTTTATAAAGATGTTGTTATATGGTTGTAACTCAAAGTCTAAGGATATATCACAGAATTTACGAAGAAAATACCAGCCATTTGATGGAAGTCAGATGTGTGGAAATATGAGATTCGTTGTAGGTGATTCGGAATATCTGTTAGAGAAAGAATTTGGCAAAACACCTGCATTTGATGTGAGACATATCTATAACGAGGCGGGCAGAGAGATTGAAGTGCCAAAGGAATATGAAGTCGGAGAATATTTTCTGGGACTTAAAGTCTATGAATTCGAGAAGATTATATTTGCAGGAAGTGACAGAGATTATCTGAAAGGCGAAATCGGTAATGACATATTTGAAAGAATTACCAATATGGCAGCAGGTTTTGATGAAGATGATAATTCTGTAGATGACCTGGAGCAGATAGAAAAAGAGATGGAGAAATTAAAGTCTAAAAGAGGAACCTCCGGTGAAATTATCGATGTTGCTAAAAAAATTGATGACATTTCGGAGGAAATCGAAAGATTAAAAGAAGAAGGGGATAATCTAAGGAACCAGAGAACTGAAGAAAGTTCAATGTTGGTGCGTGAAAGGGATATCTTAGAGGGCGTAATTGAAGATTTGGAAAATATTGACGAAGAGAGAAAGAGAGATAAAGAATGTAGAACGAAGAATAGGGGGAGAAATATAGAGAGTAATGTGAGATTTAAGAAAGCAAGGAACCAGTATTATCTATCAATTGCTGCCATAATAATGCTCGGGATAGGTGGAGTCTACGGTGTAAATAATTTTATGGATAAAGGCTTCTTTAAGGGTTATCTATTAGCTATAGGCGTTTTTATGATATTTTTCGTGCTTAAATTAAGTATCAGCAGGCAGAAGATGAAAGATAATATGTCACAAAATAAATGGAAAGATACGGATGAAAAAGATATAGAAGATGATATATATGAAGATGGCAGATATAAAGATGACAGATATGAACGGGAATATGATAGAATTAATGCTGTACTAGATAAATTGGGCTATAATGGTTATTCGATACGAGAATTAAAGGGAGAGTTAAGGGAAATTAACAGAAGATTAGAGACAGGCACAAGTTCGGCACAGGATAAGATTTCTGCAAGAATTGAGAAATATGAAGATATGCTAAAAGCAGCAGGAAGCAGAAAGGTTAAGCTTAATAATGAATACAAGCGTCTGGCAGATGAAAGAGAAGAGGTACTAAAACGCACCCGAAAGCTTAAGGACGCTGCATCTATGCCTCTTAATGGCAGAATGGTCGAATTAATGAATGCAATGTGTGGAAAAGAATATGACAGCATTATAATAGGTGAAAAAGGTTGCCTAAAGGTCAGAGAATCAGGCGAAACTAATTATCATGAGTGTAAATATCTAAGCAATGCAACGTCAATGCAGGCATATTTAGCACTCAGACTGTCGTTATGTGAAGCTATAGGTAATGGCGAAGTTAAGCTGCCGATACTTTTAGATGACATTTTAGATGTGTGCGATGATGAAAGAATTGACAGAACTGTGGAAGTTCTTAAAGATTTAGATACGCAGGTCATAATGTTTACCTGTCACAGATGGATAACAAAAAAGTAAATGGAGGAATATATGTCTGATTTATATAAAAATCTTATTGAATATTCGAATAGTGATTATTACCCTTTTCATATGCCGGGACATAAAAGGAATATTGAGGACGGAGTGAGTCCGTTCTCTTATGATATAACAGAAATAGATGGTTTTGATAATTTGCATAATCCACAGGGAATTCTTAAGATTGCAATGGAAGAGGCGGCAGATTTCTATGGTACTGATAAGACATATTACCTTGTAAATGGCAGTACATGTGGGCTTCTATCAGCTATATGCGGGGTTACGTCAAGAGGTGATAAGATTCTTGTGGCAAGAAATTGTCATAAAGCTGTATACAATGCGATTTATCTTAATGAACTTACACCTGTATACATTAATCCGGAATATATTGAAATGTATGGGATTAATGGTGGTATATCTCCCGAGGCGGTTCAATATGGATTGGCAGAGAACCCGGATATTAAGGCGGTTATAATTACCTCGCCTACATATGAAGGAGTTGTATCTGATGTACAGAGAATTGCTGAAATTGTGCATAAAAAAGGCATACCTTTGATAGTTGATGAGGCGCATGGAGCACACTTCGGACTACATAAAGGTTTTCCGCAAAGTGCAGTAAAATCAGGAGCCGATATTGTAATCCAAAGTGTTCATAAGACATTGCCATCACTTACGCAGACAGCTTTACTTCATATCAGAAGTGATATTGTGAATGTCAGTGAGGTCGAAAGATTTCTGCATATATATCAGAGCAGCAGTCCGTCATATGTGCTTATGAGCAGTATAGACGAGTGTATCAATAAGCTTAAGTCGGATGGTTTATTCTTGTTTGAGCCATATGTAAAAAGATTAGAAGTTATGTTAACTCACGAAAAACAGCTTACACATCTGAAGATTGCAGGACGTGAAATAGTCGGAAAAAATGCAGTATATGATTTAGATCCATCGAAGATAGTGATTTCAGTAAGAGGGACATCATATACAGGAAGCCGTCTGTATAGGGAAATGCTAGAGAAATATCATCTGCAGTTAGAAATGGCGGCGGGAGATTATGCCATAGCGATGACTTCACCTATGGACACTGAGGATGGATTGCTAAGATTATTTATGGCAATGGTTGAAATTGACAGGGATATGAGAATATATGGTGATGATACGAAAAATGAGGATGTCAGTTATATGATTCCAAAACCAATTGTTATGGAGAATATCTATAAAGCAACACATTCTGATACAGAAGAGTCACTTATAGAAAATGCTGTCGGAAAGATTTCAAATGAATTTGTATATCTTTATCCACCTGGAAGCCCTATATTAGCACCTGGAGAACTTATAACGAAAGAAATAGTTAAACTTATAAATGATTATAAGGCAAGTGGTCTTAGTGTGGAGGGACTACATGATACATCGGCTGAATATATCAGGATAATTAAAGAAGAATTCAGAAGAATTAATCTGACAAAGGGATATTATCATCTGAATGTTTAAAATATAAAGAAAAATTATTAATACGAAAGGCAGAAATGCAAAATGGCAGAAGGCTATAAATTTTATAGAAATAATTTGAAGTATGCGGAATTTGATGCATAAATTGCCAATGAAAGGAAATGTAAAATGGGCAGAATATTTTATGTTATGGGCAAAAGTTCAGTCGGAAAAGATACGATTTATAATATGCTCGTTAATGATAAAGAATTAGAACTTAAGACAATTGTGGGATATACTACCAGACCGATGCGTGAGGGCGAAGTAAATGGCAGGGAATATTTCTTTGTAAATGAAGATGAACTTGAGAAGTTAGAGCAGGCAGGCAAGGTCATTGAGAAAAGAGGATATAATACGGTATACGGAGTATGGAATTATTTCACAGTTGATGATGAGAATATTAATCTTAATGAGAATAATTATGTACTAATAGGTACATTAGAGTCATACAGAAACGTAAGGGATTATTATGGAAATGAAGTTGTAGTTCCGATATACATAGAGGTCGATGACGGTATCAGACTTATACGTGCAATAAACAGGGAAATGACTCAGAACACGCCTAAATATGAGGAATTATGTCGTAGATTTCTAGCTGATACAAAGGACTTTGCAGAAGAGATTCTAGACGAATTAGATATTAAAAAGAAATATAATAATGAAAGTCTGGAGAAATGTTATAAAGAGATAAAAGGCGAGATAATGAGACTAAAGCAGTAGTATATTAGCGTATAAGTGGTAGATGATGAGATAAAACAGTGTTTTATTTGTGCATAAGTGGTAGATAATGAGGAAAAAGCAATAGTTTACTATCACCCCAAAATGTGATAATATATCAGATATAGATATAAGTAACACTTCACTTTGGAATGGAGAATGTTTATGGAGATAAAAGTTAATGAAATACTTAAATCGGCTCCGGTTCAGAACACAAGTCATGTACAGGAGACAGATGGTAATTTTAAGTTTATACTTGCAAGCAATATCGAAGAAGCGGGTTTTCAGGAAAAAGTAGTTGCACTTATGAATGAGATATCAGAGCAGGGCAAGAAGTTGTCGAAACACACTGATGTCAGGGATATGAGAAAATACCGACAGCTTATTAAAGATTTCATTAATGAAGTTGTATATCGTTCACATGAATTTTCAAGAGAGAACTTTTTAGATAAAAGAGGCAGACATCGTGTATATGGCATAATCAGGTTAGTTGATGAGAACCTTGATAAACTTGCCGAAGAACTTCTTAAAGAGGAGAAAGACAATCTTAAGATTCTTAATCTGGTAGGAGAGATAAGAGGTCTGTTGTTAGATATTATAACATAAGTCAAAGGTTTGCTTAGGCATATTAATCTTTGTTCCCAGGACGTAAATGTCTGAGAAATTGCAAATAAAATTTCAGATTTTGTTTTGCGAAAAAGATTATTTGAGAAAGATTGCTCAGACAGGAGGTAGACTATGGCAGGATTAGAAGATATTTTAGGAAATGAACACATTGTTGAACATTTCAAGAAAGCAATAGAGAATAATAAGATTTCACACGCATATATAATTAATGGTGAAAAAGGTATGGGAAAGCGTACGGTTGCAAAAGCATTTGCAATGACCCTGTTATGTGAAGAAAAAGGTACAGTTCCATGTATGAAATGCCATTCGTGTGTACAGGCGCTTACAGACAATAATCCTGATTTGATAATGATTACACCTGATAAACCTACAACATTGTCTATCGACCATATCAGACAGACACTTGTAAATGATGTTGAGTTAAAACCATACAGTAATTCTCATAAAGTATATATAGTTGAGGATGCTGAATTAATGAATAATGCTGCACAGAATGCTATACTTAAGACTATAGAAGAGCCACCTGAATATGCAGTTATTATTCTACTGACTACTAATATTTCTGCATTGCTACAGACAGTACTGTCAAGATGTGTTAAACTTGATATGCAGCCACTTAAGAAAGAAGTTGTTAAGAAATATCTTATGGAGAAAGAAAAAGTAGTGGATTATCAGGCAGATATTGCGGTGTCATTCGCAGGAGGTAATCTTGGTAAAGCCATAGAACTGTCGAAGTCACAGGATTTCGCAGAAATGTTAGATGAAGTAATCCAGTTACTAAGATATATAAAAGATATGCAGGCTTACGAGGTCGTAGCGGCTGTTAAAAGAGCCAGTGAATACAAATTCAGATTTACGGATTATATTGACCTTATGATATTATGGTTCAGAGATGTGTTAGTATATAAGGCATCACAGAATGTAAATGAACTTATTTTCAAAGATGAGATACAGACAATAAAGAAACATGCGGCAAAATCTTCTTATAATGGAATTGAGCATATTCTAGAGGCAATGAATAAAGCTAAATTAAGATTAAAGGCAAATGTTAATTTTGATGTTGCAATAGAGATGATGTTCCTTACGATAAGAGACAATATATGATGGTCAGACAGATAATAGAAATGGAGAAAAACAAATAATGGTAAAAGTTATTGGTGTCAGATTCAGGAAGACAGGAAAGATATATTTTTTTGCACCGGGCGATTTGGCAATTGAAAAAGGACAGCACGTAATCGTTGAGACAGCAAGAGGTGTGGAATATGGTTCAGTTGTTCTCGGAATCAGAGAAGTGGCAGATGATGAGATTACACCACCACTTAAAAGTGTTATCAGGATTGCAACAGAAGAAGATGACAGAAAAGAAGAAGAGAACAGAGAGAAAGAGAAGAATGCATTTAAAATCTGCCAGGAAAAGATTCAGAAACATGGTCTTGAAATGAAACTTATAGATGCAGAATATACATTTGATAATAATAAAGTATTATTTTATTTCACAGCAGATGGAAGAATTGACTTTAGAGAATTAGTTAAAGATTTAGCGGCAGTATTTAAGACAAGAATTGAATTAAGACAGATTGGCGTAAGAGATGAGACAAAGGTAAGAGGTGGATATAGTATCTGTGGACGACCTCTTTGCTGCAGCACATATCTTACAGATTTTGTGCCAGTATCTATAAAGATGGCTAAAGAACAGAATCTTTCGCTCAATCCAACTAAGATATCAGGTGTATGCGGACGTCTTATGTGCTGTCTTAAGAATGAGGAAGAGACATACGAAGAACTTAACAGCAGATTACCTGCAATTGGAGATACAGTTACAACTAATGACGGATTAAAGGGAGAGGTGCAGACAGTAAGTGTACTCAGACAGTTAGTAAAAGTATTAGTTGAAGTAAATGATGAGAAAGAAATAAGAGAATATAAAGCCGAAGACTTGAAATTCAAACGTAGAAAGAGACATAATTCCGAAAATATTAATGATGAAGAATTAAAGGCACTTGAAGCGTTAGAACGTAAGGAAGGAAAGTCAAAAATCGATGACTAATGTGTTATTAGAGGGCGAAAGATTAGATGATTTAGAGCGCAATGGCTACAAAATTATCCAGCATAAAGACAAGTTCTGTTTTGGAATGGATGCTGTATTACTTTCCTCTTTTGCAATTGTAAATGAGGGTGAAAATGCAATTGACTTAGGAACAGGGACGGGTATTATTCCGATTCTGTTAGAAGCTAAAAGTAATGGCAGACATTTTACAGGGCTTGAGATACAAAGCGAGAGTGCAGATATGGCGGGGCGCAGCGTGAAATATAATAATCTCCAGGATAAAATAGACATAGTGGAGGGTGATATTAAGGAAGCTTCTTTGATGTTCAAGAAAGCTTCCTTTGATGTGGTAACCTCTAATCCACCATATATGAATGATAATCATGGAATTAAGAACCCTGATATGCCTAAGGCAATAGCCAGACATGAGATTCTCTGCACACTTGATGATGTGGTAAGAGAGGCAGCATTATTATTAAAGCCAGGTGGAAGATTCTATATGGTACACAGACCACACAGGCTTACAGAACTTATTATGACATTGAAGCAATATAAATTAGAGCCTAAAAGAATAAAGTTCGTATATCCGTTTGAGAATAAAGAGGCAAATATGGTGCTTATCGAGAGTGTCCGTGGCGGAAAAAGTATGGTTAAGGTCGAGAGTCCACTGATTGTATACAAAGAACCTGGAGTTTATACAGACGAGATACATAGAATATATGGTTTTTAGGCGATAGTTCAGATAAAAAAGGAGGCTAAGTTGTGAGTGGCAAATTATTTTTATGTGCAACACCAATAGGGAATTTAGAGGACATAACTTTCAGGGTATTAAAGACTCTTAAAGAGGTCGATTTAATAGCTGCTGAAGATACAAGGCACAGTATTAAATTATTAAACCATTTTGAGATTCAGACTCCGATGACAAGTTATCATGAATATAATAAAGTTGATAAGGCAAAATATCTCGTTAATCTGATGCAGGAGGGCAAAAATATTGCGGTAATAACAGATGCGGGAACTCCAGGAATATCGGATCCGGGAGAAGAACTGGTAAGGCAGTGCTTTGAAGTGGGAATAGAGGTTTCGTCATTGCCTGGTCCGGCAGCATGTATTACGGCACTCACCATGTCGGGACTTAAGACGAGAAGATTTGCCTTTGAGGCATTTTTGCCAAGTGATAAGAAAGAAAGACAGCAGGTCTTAGAAGAACTTAAGGACGAGACAAGAACTATGATTATATATGAAGCACCACATCATCTGGTGCAGACACTTAAGGAATTAGAAAGTGTATTAGGAGACAGAAAGATTACCCAGTGCAGAGAGCTTACCAAGAAATATGAAGAGGCTCACCAGACGACTATAGGTTCATTAATCAGTGAATATGAAACAAAAGAACCAAGAGGTGAATATGTCTTAGTTATTGAGGGCAAGACCTTTAAGGAAAAGACAGAAGAGAAGCAGAAAGAATGGGAAAGTTTATCAATTAATGAACATATGGAATATTATCTGGATCAGGGAATTGATAAGAAGGAAGCTATGAAAAGGGTGGCTAAGGACAGAGGCGTAAGCAAGCGTGACATTTATAGAGAATGTATAAATGAGTAAATGAGAATTTGATTATTTATATAATAAATGTTATAATGTTCCACATAGCATTAGCAGATATGGAATGAGATAAAACAGTAAGTGACATTTTAAAATATATGCAGATATGGATATATGATATATATTACTTTTCAGTGAAATCTTAGAACTATGGTGATTATATGATAGAAGATAATAAAAATAAAATAAAAACAGAAAATAAGACGAATAAGAATACTGTCGGAAATAATATAGATATCCAGAATTTAACTGGCAAAAATACAGATGGTAAGAACGTGGAGAAGTTGAAAAATAAGAAGAAAAGAAACAGAAAGAACCTTATGCATAGCAGATTGCATGGGCATACAGCTTTCTATTTCAAATTGCCTATGTATTTCGCAATTTTATTATTGCCTGTGGTTATATGGACATATTCTGATGATATACAGGCAGGTTTCGTATTGAGCATTGTGGTAACATTTTATCTTATTTTTTCCATTGGTTTCTTTTATTATGGCAGAAACAGATATTTGCAGGAATTAGTTGATTTTGCAATGGATTATACCCAGGTGCAGAAGAAACTGATTAAAGGATTAGAGCTTCCATATGGATTAGTTGATAAAAATGGTAAATTTCTATGGGGCAATACAGCCTTGAATGAAATCTGTGGGGGCAGCAGTTTTAAGAATATTTCAGAGGTATTTCCGGAGATTACTAAAGATTCGTTGGAATTTAAGGAAGATGAGAAAGAGAAACCATTTTCTTATATGACATATAATGCAAGAACCTACAGAGTGGAGTTCAACAGAATCAATGTCGATGAAGATTTTAGCTCAGAGAACAGAGAAGATGAGGATTATCTCGTAGCTATATATCTCTTTGACGAGACAGAGATTAAACGTCTTACTAAAGAGAATATCGAGCAGAAGATGGTTGCAGGATTAATCTATATCGATAATTATGATGATGCATTAGAAAGTGTAGAGGACGTAAGACGTTCATTACTTATTGCATTGATAGACAGAAAGATTAATAAATATTTTTCAGCATATGATGCGGTTATCAAAAAGCTTGAGAAAGATAAATATTTCATAATAATTAAGCAGAAATATGTCTCTGTATTACAGAGTAATAAGTTCTCAATCTTAGACGAAGTTAAAGCAGTAAATATCGGTAATGAGATGGCTGTTACCATAAGTATCGGTCTCGGTGTAAATGGTGAGGAATATGCACAGAACTGTGAATATTCGAGAGTTGCCATAGATTTAGCACTTGGACGAGGTGGTGACCAGGCTGTTGTTAAAGACGGCGAGAAGATTTATTTTTATGGAGGTAAATCTAAGCAGGTTGAGAAGAATACCAGAGTTAAGGCAAGAGTTAAGGCCCACGCATTAAGAGAATTATTAGAGACAAAGGACAAGGTCCTTATTATGGGACATAAGATAGGTGACATAGATTCCTTAGGTTCGGCAATCGGTATCTACAGAGCTACACAGGCTATTAATAAACCTGCACATATCATTATAAATGAAGTAACATCATCGATAAGACCAATGCTTGATTTGTTCTTAGAAAGTGATGAATATGATGAAGATATGTTTATTAAGAGTGAAGATGCCATGGAGATTGTGGATAATGCCACAGCTATTGTAGTAGTTGATGTCAGCAGACCAAGTTATGTGGAATGCCCTGAGATATTATCAAAGAGTAAGGACATCGTCGTATTAGACCACCACAGAAGAAGCAGTGATACCATTGAAAATGCATCACTTTCATATATTGAACCTTATGCTTCATCGGCATCTGAGATGGTTGCAGAGATATTACAGTATTTCTATGACGGAATTAAAATCAGACCTGTTGAGGCTGATGCAATGTACGGTGGAATTATGATTGATACTAATAATTTCGCTAATAAGACAGGTGTCAGAACATTTGAGGCAGCAGCATTCTTAAGAAAATGCGGTGCAGATGTGACAAGAGTGAGAAAATTATTCAGAGATTCTTTCGATGATTATAAAGCTAAGGCTAAGGCAATTGGTTCAGCGGAGACATTCAATGATGTATATGCTATGGCAGTGTGTCCGTCAGAGGGTATAGAAAGTCCTACAGTGCTGGGGGCACAGATTGCAAATGAATTATTGAATATAAGAGGCATCAGAGCAACATTTGTTCTGACTGAACATAATAATAAGGTATATGTAAGTGCCCGATCAATGGGAGACTTAAATGTACAGCTTATAATGGAAAGATTAGGTGGTGGCGGTCACTTAGATACCGCAGGAACACAGCTTGAAAATGTATCGATAAGTGAAGCTAAGAATATACTCAAAGAAGTTGTTACGAAGATGCAGGAGGAGAAAGAAATTTAAAGCTGATTTATACTATTATCAGAATATAGACTATAATGACAGGAGGCAAAACATAATGGAAGTTATTTTATTAGAAAATGTACCTAAATTAGGCAAAAAAGGTGAAGTTATAAAAGTAAATGAGGGTTATGCAAGAAATTGCCTGTTTAGAAAGAATTTAGCAATCGAGGCAACAAGTGTAAACCTTAACAATCTCAAATTACAGAATGCAAATAATGCCAAGATTGCAAAAGAAAAATTAGAGGAAGCTAAGAAATTAGCTGAAGAATTAAAAGAAGCATCGGTAACTGTATCTATAAAGACGGGAGCAGGTGGCAAGACATTTGGTTCTATTTCAGGTAAAGAGATTGCGCAGGCTATCAAGGACCAGTTAAATATGGATATTGACAAGAAGAAACTTCATATAGAAGAACCTATTAAATCATTAGGAACACATATCGTTAAGATAAAACTCCATCCTGAAGTAACAGGTGAATTAGCTGTTAAGGTTAAAGAGATTTAAGAAAGAGGTAAATTGTGGACGAGGCACTTATAAGAAGAACGTTACCGCATAGTGTTGAGGCAGAACAGTCAGTAATCGGTTCGATGATAATGGATTCTGATGCTGTTATGGCAGCGAGTGAGATCCTTACGGCAGAAGATTTCTATGGGAATCAGTATGGAATATTATTTCAGGCAATGGTCGAATTATTTACCGCAGGCAAACCTATTGACATAATTACATTGCAGGATAAATTAAGCCAGATGGACGTACCGGCTGAACTTAGCAGTATTGAATTCATAAGAGATCTATTAGCAGCAGTACCGACCTCTGCAAATGTCAAATATTATGCAAAGATTGTCAAAGAGAAATCGACTTTAAGAAAGCTTATTAAGATAAATGAAGATATTGCCAATACCTGTTATGTTGGTAAAGAGAACTTAGATAATATCCTAGATGAAACAGAGAAAAAAGTATTTGGAATATTACAGGCTAAAGATGGCGGGGATTATGTACCAATCAGACAGGTTGTAATTAATGCGATGGAGAAAATCGAGGTTGTATCTAAGAATAAAGGTCGTGTTACCGGAATACCAACAGGTTTTACAGACCTTGATTATATGACATCTGGTTTTCATGAGTCAGATTTAATATTGATAGCTGCCAGACCTGCTATGGGTAAGACGGCATTTGAATTAAATATAGCAGATTATATGGCATTTAAGAAGAATAAGACAGTAGCCATATTTAGTCTTGAAATGTCAAAGGAGCAGTTGGTAAACCGTCTGTTCGCACTTGAATCAAAGGTTGATGCACAGAAGTTGAGGACCGGAGATTTAGATGATTCCGATTGGGAGAGACTTATAGAGAGTGCCAACATAATTGGTAATTCTAATCTGATTATTGATGATACGCCAAGTATTTCGATTGGAGAACTCCGTTCTAAATGCAGAAAATATAAGCTAGAGCATGATTTGGGAATAATTATAATCGACTACCTGCAGCTTATGACGGCTGGTGGAAAGCAGGAAAGCAGGCAGCAGGAGATTTCGGAAATATCACGTTCTCTTAAGGCTCTTGCAAGAGAGTTAGATGTGCCTGTTGTGGCTTTGTCACAGCTAAGCCGTGCAGTTGAGGGCAGACCTGATCACAGACCGATGTTATCAGACCTGCGTGAATCTGGAGCAATCGAACAGGATGCCGATATGGTTATGTTCCTATATAGAGATGATTATTATAATAAAGAAAGCGAGAAAAAGGGTATTGCTGAAGTAATTATTGCCAAGCAGAGAAATGGCCCTATAGGAACAGTTGAGCTGTTATGGTTGCCTAATTATACAAAATTCGTCAATTACGATGCGAAAAAATCATAAAAACAATGAATACCACATTGAAGAAGTTGTCTTTAATGTGGTATATTTTTTTCGAATAAAAGATTTTATAACTCGAAAATATACAAATAGTGTATAAGGCTACACAGAAATGAGGGGATTATGAAAGAAAGAAGATATATTATTTCAGACGCATCAAAGTTAATCGAGGTAGAATCCCACGTTTTAAGATACTGGGAAGAAGAATTAGGAATTGATATTCCGCGTAATGAAATGGGACACAGGTATTATACCGATTATTACATAGAGTTGTTCAAGAGGGTTAAGGAGTTGAAGGACGGAGGGTTTCAGCTTAAAGCAATTAAAATGCTGATTCCGGAATTAACGAATATGAATACAAGGGAAAATGAGAGCATTGAAGGACTGCGTGAAGAATTATTTAACAGGCTGACAGATTATGGTGAAGCAGCGGTTGATGATAGTGGAGATAATACATTTACAGGGAATGGCGGAAATGCCAATAATGTTAATAACACATTTGTGAATAACGGAGAAAATGATATTGATAATAATGTAATGGTGAATGATAAAGACAAGCCGAATAACGGTATGCTATCAAATGTTAAAGATAAAGAAGAGATTTATAACAATGGGGAACGTAAAAGTGAACTTATGACTACTGATAATGAATCACAGGGAAATATTTCAGAACGGACTAATAATGGTAAGTTAGAGCAGTTCCAGTCCATAATTTCCGAGGTGGTGTCAAATGCACTTAAGGAGAATACGGGAATGTTAGGGAAAGAGGTAAGCGAAATCGTATCGGACAATGTAATTAAAGAGATGGATTACCTTATGCATATACGTGAGAAGCAGGAGGAAGAAAGGTTCAAGAAGTTAGATGAAACAATTAGGAGTTGCCAGCTTCACAGAAAGGAAAGTGCGAAGATAAAAAGAGGAATATTCTCAAAGATAAAGAAGATTATGTGAATTATATGATTAGAGATAAATGTCGCCTTATATAAAGGTGACATTTTGTATGTTAATATAATAATTGGCAGGATATTCTAAACTACACTTACGGATAGTACAAAAATATAATAAAATGTCATAAAATATAAGAAAACAGGAGGTGAGTGCGTATGCTTAAAAACAGGGCAAATGAACGTTTTAATCCGGAAGAATTGGACAAACTGTTATTACAGAATAATTTAGAAGAATTAAAAACACAACTTTTGAAAATATTCTGGGGACCTTGCGCCTTAAGTGGTTTTAAAAATTGTGATAAGTACATATTTGCATTTCCTGAAGAAGAGATAAAAGCTACACCATATCTGTCAACCGCTGCAGCAATTATATGCTCAATATATGGAGATTTAAACAAGGCTCGTGAATATGCACAGTGTGTTGATCAAATTGAATTTATGAGATTACATTTAGATATAATTATTCCGGCACGAAATAATAATAAATTCTGGCATGCAGTCAGAAAACTTTCGTCAAATGCCGACTATATGAAACCTAATTTACCTATTGCAGCAGGAAGAGTAAGCCTTATTAATGGTTTTCGTGATCTATCAGAGTATAGAGATTTTATTAAGGGACATAAGGGAGAGGTGAAGAAATGTTTAAGTGCATTGTATGGTGATAGTGCAATAGGAATGTATGAGGTTGCGTATGCGGAAATTTGTTATATGGAAGATGACTGCTTTGGCGCAATAGCATCGTTAGTTGGAAATATTCCGATTATTGAACAGAACGGAGAGGTCGCAGTGCTGTTTGTAGCTTTATATCTGCAAATGCGAATTATGATTGCTACGGGTCAGATTGCAGTTCTATATCCAATGTTAGACCAGATTTATAATAAGATTACATCGACAGACAGCAGGTGGTTAACAGAGAATCATAATTCATTACGTGCGTGGGGTGCGATGTATGATAACGATATAACAGAGGTTAAGAAGTGGCTTGAGAATGAATCACCAAACGAATATGGCAGATTGTGCATGACAGACGTATTTCGTTATATGATAAAAATGCGTGCATATTTAATTGAGGGCAAATATTATTCGGTAGTTGCAATTGGTGAATTATTAAGAAAAATATTGCAGGACGGACATCGTGTTATAGATTTGTGTGAATTAAATCTATTGTGTGCGATAGCATATTATTCTGGTGGAAAATGTGATGAAGCATATGGATTAATGGACGAGGTTATAAAAGTAGCTAAGAAAAGAAAATTAGACAGATTAATTGCAGATGAAGGTGAGAAGGCATATCTGTTATTAAGAGATTACAAACGAAATCGTAATAATAAAGACGTTGGTCTAAACAGTTATATCAATCATCTGATAGCATTGTCTAAGAAAATGGCATTATTATATCCTGATTATCTCAAGGAATGTAGAAAAGATTTCCCAAGTCTTACGGAAACTGAACGTGAAGTGTTACAGTTAATGGCAAATGAAAGAACAAATTCAGAAATAGCATATTTTATGGGAATCAGCATAAATACAGTAAAATTTCATTCCAAAAATATATATAAAAAGTTAAGCGTTAATAACCGCAGACGTGCGGTAAAGGTTGCAAAAGAAAATAATATTTTGTGATTTACGCAGGAAATGAAATATTTGTATAGAACTACTACCACTGAATATCAGGAGGGACGATTATGAAAAGAATTTTATTTGTAGCAGATTTTAATGATACGGCCCATTGTATACAAGAGGCTATGTTAAGTCGGTATCAGGTTCAGTTGTGTTCTATGAAGAATGCGGAATATGTATCGCATATGATTAGAATGTTCAGACCGGATATGGTGGTGGTATTTATAAGTTGTTATCAGAATATAAGTTCAAAGCTATTCTATATCCTGACGATTGTACATGCAGCTATTCCTATAATTACCATAGGTAAAAAAGAAGATACGATGCAGTATGAGATGCTGTATTCTAAAACGCAGTATACACATTTATATAGGCCTATTAAGAATAGGGATATTATGAAATGCATTGCGGACAGATTGCATATAACGGAAGATGAAAATGCAGAACATAAAGATATATCAGATGTAAGTAACTATATAGAAAATGAGGATAAAATTAAAAACAAAACGGATATATGGGATGAAGCTGAATTGGATAATGAAGCTGATGCTGACAAACGAAAACATATTTTGCTGGTAGATAATGATGATGAAATCTATAACGATATGAAATCAATTATTGGAGACAGATACAGAGTATCAGCAGCGGGTACTGAATTACAGGCAATGCGTATGTTAGAAAAAGACAGACCGGATATGATGTTTTTAAGCTATGAAATGCCTCTGTGTGAGGGGAGGATAATGCTGGAAATGATAAGAAACGATGAGGAATTAAGGAAACTTCCGGTTGTGTTCTTAACGAAGATTGCAGAAAAGAGAAATATTGCATCAATTATCAGATTAAAACCTGCAGGTTGTATCTTAAAGCCACTTGATAAGGAAATAGTTACGAGAATTATTGAGAAATGCATGGATGCAAAGCTAGAAGTCTAAGGTATATTACATAGATAGTTCGGTTACAATAATACGAAAAGTTTTATTGCAGCTTTTTTTGTGTCTTGGAATAATAGTATATTTTTAGATAGAATTTGCCTTTAAGAATAAGATTAAAAATATACCAAAATAAGATATAAGAAAATATAAATGTTGTGGGAACAATTAAATATCGTGCAAAAGCTACACAAATGTTATAAAAACTGCAGTTAGAGACAAATGTCACCTTGAATATGGGTGACATTTGTTTATAATATAGACATAAATTTTGTAATATATATAATATTGATTAGAGATTAGAGATTAGAGATTAGAGATTAGAGATTAGAGATTAGAGATTTGAAACTTGAAAGTTGAAGTATAAAGCATAAAGTTTGAAATCTAAGTTTTAATTATTAGATTTAAGAAGAGAGGAACACTACACGAATGAAGATAGATTTAGAAAACAGAAAAAGAATTTTGTCTGTAGTCGCATTGGCATTTTTCAACTTTGTATTTCTGGGCGCAGAATATATGTTTGACAATATGATGACATATGTTGCAAGTTCAGAGAGTGTGGTGTTGGCAGAAAGCTATATTCTTGGAGCAAGCTGTATGGGATTCTTCTTATATCCGATACTGGACAAAATCATAAGTGGCAGCAGCAAATACATTATGGCATTTGCAAGCGCATTGGCCGGTATAATATGCATTTTTACGATATGCAGGCACAGTTCGTATATGTCAGTATTGCTGCCGGGGTGTCTGTTGTTTGCTGTATTAGGAATATTAGGAGGTGAGATTCATTATATATTCAGCGTTGTCATAAGCGAGCGTAAACATTTAGCAGAAAATATTGGTATTGCGTATGCACTTGGTATATTTATGCAGTTTATTAATAATAATCTGGTATTTAGTGAACTTGGAGAATCGGTATTCATAGCAGTGACACTAGCAGTATTCGTGGTGCTGATTATGAAGTTAGAAGATTATATACCAGATGAAAATGTATTGTACATAAATGGAATGGGAAATATGAAGAGCCCTTTAATTGCAGGTGTAGCCTTGACACTTGCAGTTGTACTTATGAGTTGCATTTTCTCTACATTAAATATTTCCGTAACTTTAGTACACGCAGGCGGGAGCGTCGATATTGGACAATGGCCACGGCTTATTCTTGCTCTAAGCGGTCTGATGGCAGGCTTTATATATGATATTGGTGAACGAAAATATATGAATATTACAATGTATTGTGTAACGCTGTTGTCTACAATATGTGTCGTAGTTACTGAACTGGGAGGACCTTTCTTAGTTGGGTTAATACTTTTCTACATCTCGGCAGGGTTCTTTGTTGTGTTCTTTTCTACAGCATTTATAGAGTTGTCGGGGAATACGAAAGTCCCGAAACTTTTTGCGGGACTTGGGCGTGCTACTAATAATTTGTGCGCCATACTTACGGGAGCGTTGTCAGTTGCCCTGCTTAAGAACGACGTAATGCTAATTATAATCACAGCTTTATGCCTGTTTGCGTTGATAAGTATTGTTCTGTATATTTATTCAAATCAGTTTGAAAGAAAAACAGATACAGATGAAAAGGAAAAAGTGACTTATGAGGCAGATGAAGAAGAAAAATTCCGGACATTCTGTGAGAAATTCTCACTTACGCCAAGGGAAAGTGAAGTGCTGAAAACGCTGTTAATTTCTGATGAAAATGTACAGGATATAGCGGTTAAAATCTCAATGTCGAGAGCAGTGTTATACAGACATATAACCAATTTGAATAATAAAACTGATACGAAATCACGTATTGGTCTTATACAGTTTTATTATAATTGGAGAAAGAATGTATAAAATATGAGAAAGCAGGTGAGAAATATGGTTAAGACAAAGAAGAAAAAGTCATTAAAATTTAAGAATAAAATGGCATGGTTACTAGGCTTAGTTATGATATGTGTGTTTGGGACAATGCTATCAGATGAAAATGTGCAAGGCGCAGATGTAAGATTAGTTAATCCTAAGACGGTAACAGTAAACATTAAGTCAGGACTGGAATTATTAGATACTTTTGGACCATACATTAAAGTTGATGATTGCGTGGTAACAGATAATATGGTTAATGTGGAAAAAGCTGATATGCATAAGATATCAATTCTTCCGCAGTTTGGATATTCCATTGAGGCTAAAATTAATGGAGATAAAGTAGATGGTGTGGAAGAAGATGGCTGGCAGGTCTACACCGTTGCAGAAGCAGATATGTATGATATCGAGATAAGTAAGGCGGGCAGCGGTGTCTATACGGTTACCTGGGCTTATGACGATACATTTGGTGAAGATGGTAAGGTTGCAAATGGAAGTGTCAGGATAATCTCAGCAATACTGCCTGATGGAAGCAACGGCATTGAAAATATAAATGACCAGAATGAAAAAGGTGGTCTGGTGGCAATTAAACCTGATAGTATGGTTACTGTAAAAATTAAGCCTGATTATGGTTATCAGTTTGTGGCAGGTTCATTAAACGGAAACACAATAACAGCAGGCAGCGAAGTCAGTACATTTACATTTATAATGCCTCGTACAAATCTTCATCTGAGTGCTTTATTTACTAAGACAAATGATATTATTAATACAGAGAGTTCGGATGTGAAGTCAGGAAGCATTTCTAATGGTGAAAATGTTGTGGATTCAGGCAATATCCGACTAGAAGTTAAGGATTTGTCAGAAAATGAGGCAGCTGTTTTAGAGGGTGATATAAAAGAAAATGTGGGAAATGACGTGGTAAGCGCATATCTTGACATGAATTTATACAGTGTTATTAATAAAGGAAACAAGACTGAAGCATGGGAAAATAAGTTAACAGAACTTACCAATAATCTGACAGTTACATTTAATCTTGCTGATGATTTAAAGGGCAAAGATGGCAGCTTTTATATAATTCGCGAGCATATGGAGGCTGACGGAAGCAAATCATTTGCTAAGATACCGGTTATCTATGATAAGGAAAACGGTACAATTTCATTTGACACGGATAAATTTTCGACATATGCACTTGTATATAGCACAGATGATAATAGCAGAAATGATTCTGATAATAATGATAATAATAGCAATGAAGTTATTGGTAAGAACGATAATAACAATTTAGAAGAGAAAGCAACAGATACAAAAACGTCAAATGCAAAAGCTCCAAAGACTGGTGATACTACGCAGGTTATGGAATTAGTAATAATAATGATTGCAGGAATTATTGTTGCTGTGTCCGCATTTAAAAATAGAATAAATGAATAAAAAGAATGTTCACAAAATGTTCACAAAAAAATAGCACTCACCTCTTGACATTGCTAATAATAAGTGTTATATTACACCTAGAACAAAGGAAAGGGATGCAAAAAAAGGATATGAAGTAAGTCCTATGAGCTCCCTGAACATCCCAGTTCCAGAGAAACATGGTAAACAAACATAGTATTTTAGAAAAGGAGAGATGACTTATGTTAATGCCTAGTATTTTTGGAGAAAATTTATTTGATGACTGGTTTGATGATTTCCCATTTTATAATGATAAAGATATGAGAAATGTGGATAAGAAATTATATGGTAAGAAAGCAGGAAGAATAATGAAAACCGATATTAAAGAGAATGATAACGGTTATGAATTAGAAATTGACTTACCTGGATTTACAAAAGATGAAGTTAAGGCTTCACTTGAAAATGGTTACCTGACAATTAGCGCAGCTAAAGGTCTTGACAAAGATGAAAAGGATAAAGAAACTGGACATTACATTCGTAGGGAACGTTATGCCGGAGCATGTGAGAGAAGCTTTTATGTTGGCAGTGAAGTAAAACAGGAAGACATTAAAGGTGAATTTAAACATGGTATCTTAAAACTCTTTGTTCCAAAGAAAGAGGCCAAAGAAGTTGAAGAAAACAAATATATTGCTATTGAAGGATAATCTTAGATAGAAGAATCTTATATAACCTGTTAAATATAGAAAAGAGGCGATAAGTTATGGCAGATAAGAATCCAAAACATCCACTTAAAAAGAAACAGGTCAAAAGTAAAGAAAAGAAAAAACATATCTATGAATAATAGATAATACAAAAGATAATAATAATTAACAAATAAGACCATTACACCTAATATAGTTAGTGTAATGGTCTTATTATTTTGTCTTATTTTAAAAATGTGGAATGATTATTCTGCAGAGATAACGCCTGCTGGACATCCGCCTTCACAAGCTCCGCAATCGATACATGTATCAGCATCGATAACGTATTTGTCTGCACCCTCAGAGATTGCTCCTACTGGACAGGCGCCAGCGCAAGCTCCACACATTAAACATCCGTCGTTAATTACGTGTGCCATAATTCTTCCTCCTTTAGAATATATAAGTAAATCGCAGATTTGTGTTCAAATCTTATTGCTATTTTAATACAAATAGAGGAACTATTCAAGTATTTTTACGTTCTAAATAAAGTGCAATTACAAAATAAAGTTGCATTAATAAATGCCGTGTAATATAATGTATGCGATGGCGAAAAAAGTGATAATTGTGCCATAAAGTCATTATTTGTTTAGCGATGTTAATACGAATAATGGCATAAAAACCGGAACATCGCAGAAATGAGGTAATTTATGTCAAAAGTTTCAAAAGATATGTTAATTGGTGAAATTGTTAGAATAGATGATGGAATTATTCCAATTCTCCTTAGTTCAGGAATGCATTGCATTGGTTGTCCTTCTGCACAGGGTGAAAGCCTTGAAGAAGCAGCAATGGTTCACGGATTAAATGCTGATGAATTAGTATCAGAGATTAATGATTATTTAGCAACAAAATAATCGGGTAAATATAAAATAAATTGAAAGCCTTGTATGGCAGAAAAATGTATCCTGTGAAATATATAAAATCAGGATACATTTTTTTGTTTGCTCAAATTTACGAAATTATTATATGATGTTTCGATATTCTTAGATTAGACTTTAGATTTGCGATAATTCCTGGATAGCGGTATCGGCTATGATTAATTCAGCATGCTCTAAAATGTGTTCTAACGTAGTCGGACTGTTAATAACCAGATTTCCGTATTCGCTTATCAAATCGCATATTCTATAAAAATATTCTTTATTATCCAAGGTATAGTATACAAAAAGATAATAGGAAGTGCCAAGTTTATATAATGAATTTTGGTCATGGTAAATTTTTATAAGCATATTTGAGAGTTCAATAATTTTATCAATATTTTCAAATTTGAAGATGATAGTGTATGCTGGTGTGACACCATAAGGTGCCTCGATAATAGCATTCTCAAATGTAGGCGAAGTATTTTTAGCTGAATCAAATAAATTAGGATTTTCCGGTGAATCTTTAGGAGAATTAGAAATCTGATTTGCAATATTATTAAAAAAGCTAAAAATATCTTCATGACCGGCAGATGTATCTGCTTTGGATGAAAATAATTTGTCTGATGCAGCATTAGGATCAGGTGTAAATCTTGAAAATCTTGAATCGATTTCTTCAGGATCTTCAACTATAGTAATAATTATTACAAGAGTATCATTGGGAAGGGGGATGGCATCAATAGATATAGGAAATTTCTGAGTATTAAAATCAAAGTTAACCTGGGCTTTTGAAACCACTTCTTTAAACAACTGTTCTGTTTCCGGGGAACCATAAAATAAATCCTTTATATTAATTTTTCTGGAAAATAAATCTTCTTTATCAAGTACACATTTAATCTGATTATCGTTTAATTTTTCAAAAACCATATATATTCCTCCTTTGGTATGGATATGTTTACGAAATATTAAAGGTATATGTCTGTGTTAGTTCTGATATAATTAACATTTCTGATTATTATGCATGAATACATATAATGGTGGATTTTAGAACTTTAATATTGAGATAATATACGATAGTATAACTTATTATAATGCCAGATGTAAAGTAAACTGTAATAAAATAAAAAAATAAAATAAATGTTGCAATTTAAAATGTAATGTATTATAATTAATACACAACATACAACAAAATGTTAAATAAGAAGGAGGGATTTATAAAAAAATATATGGACTACAGGGTGAATGGTGGTAAATATGAGAAGATAAGTCTGTTAGGCGAAGGCGGCACATCACAGGTTTTTCTGGTAAGACATAAGATATTAGGAACATTACGTGCCATGAAGAGAATATCTAAGAATTCTATTAATGAGAAGTGTTATAATTCAGAAGTCAATATTCTCAATATGATAGAAATTGATGGTATTCCGGTTGTTTATGATGTGGAGGAAGATTTAGAATATTGGTACATTATTGAGCAGTATATTGAAGGAATATCATTTGAAGAATATTTGGATAATAAAGAAAATGATGCTCTTGAGGTGCTAGGTTATGTATGCAGAATATGTACAATATTACATTTATTACATACTACTAAGCCATATGGAATAATCTATGGAGATATTAAGTCGGAGAATATAATCATTAGTAAAAATGGAGCGTATTTGATTGATTTTGGAAATTGTATGCTAACTAAGGATATTCCGGATGAAAAGAATATGGCTACTAAGGAATATATTACGCCTGAGCAGTATAATAGTGGGGAAATTGGTATATGGACAGACGTGTATGGCATTGGCGTGCTGATACAGAAGGTATATCAGGGATTTCAGATGCAGTTATATAACTATAGAGATGATATTTTGAGAATTATATCTATATGTATGGAAAAGGACATTAAAGACAGATATACATCAACAAAAATTATAGAGGAAGCTATAACTTCAATAGTTGAAAAGATAAGTATTAACAGAGCATCAACGAATAATAATGGCTGCGATGGAAAGAGTAAAAAATGCAGAAATAGTAATGTAAGAGATAGGAAATCGCTTGATATTGCAATTTATGGCTGTAGAAGATATGCAGGAGTAACCCACCTTGCGTTAGGACTTACTAAGTATTTAGAGCATAGAATGTCAGATGTATTCTATATAGAAGATAATTTATCCAAGGATATAATTAATATGTTGGATTTTGATAATAAGACAGTATGTTCAGATGGTATATACACATATAAAAGATGCAAGATATTGCCTAATTATGGGAAATTTTGCACACAGGACAACGCAGATTCTATGGGATTAAGGAAATCGGTGAATATACATGACTGTGGTGTATATAATAAGAAATCGTCGCTTTTAAATCCGGTAATTGTGGTGATTACCGATATCAAAGAATATTTAAAATTCAAGTATGAAGATTATATTTTAGATTGTGAAGATAAAAATATATTGTATGTTGCGAACTTTTCGGATGATAAAGGGATAAAAAGGCTTTTGAGACAAAGAAATATTAATGTATTAAGAATGCCGTATATTGAGAATCCATTTAGGCAATGTAAGGAATCAGAAAAGTTTTATGGGGACATAGTGAAGATATTAATGAGAAATTATTAATTAAATGTATAAAATGATTGTAAGATGATTATAAGAACAGCATAGAGGCATTAAAGTATGATTAATTTTAGAAGAAAACGTATAGTACGCAGAAAAACCTATCATAAACTGGCAGTAGCAGGAATGACTAGAGGTGCTGGAGCAACACATTTTTCCATATTACTCGGAAATTATTATTCAGAGGTGTTAGGAAGAAAGACAGCGATAGTAGATTTGAACGAAGATTGTGACTATGAATTTCTGAAACAGATATGTACACCTGAGGGTTTGATTAATAATAATGTTTATAATATACATAAGGTAGCATATTATCAGAATGTTACCAGAGAGAATTTAGCAGGAATTTTCCATGAAAATTATGAATGTGTAATACTTGATGTCGGAAGTAATTATAGAAAATTTATTAATGAAATTAGTATGTGTGACAGAAAGTACATGATTAGTTCAATAGGATTGTGGAAGATACCGGGTGTAGTAACAGGATTGAAGGAAGTACAGTTCAATGAACAGTGGAAATTTTTGTATTGCTTTGGTGATAAAGAATCGGCAGATTACATATCAGAGTGTACAGGAAGAAGGCTATATTCTATACCGGTTATAAATAATCCATTTAAAATTACAGGCAGACAGTTGATGGAGGTAGAACGTATATTGGAGGCATAGTGGTTATTTGGCAGAGAAAAAAGAATCTGATAATTGCATTGTTATCAGGGGTGATTATTTCGGCAGTTATATTGGGAAGTATCTTAATTGTAGAAGTAATTAACTATAATACCTGCAGGGAAGAGCTGGTAAAAATTAAGAATGAGCAAAAGGGTTATGCTAATATTAAAGCTTATTCACTTAATGCAGATAAGAAAAAGGGAGATTTGATAACAGAAGCAGATTTAGTTGAATTGAACTTATACGGAGAAAATAATTTAATAGGACTGGCATCTAGGAGTGATTTAGTAAATAAAGAATTAAAAATTGATGTCAGTAAGGGAACGATAATGGATTTAAGTATGGTGCATAAGCAGGATAAGATAGCTGATGACATAAGACTTCATATATATTCGTATGTTGAATTGCATTCGGATATTCTTGAAGGAAGTATTGTGGATATAAGAATTACTTTTCCGGATGGAGAAGATTATGTTATAGCAGGGCATAAGAAAATCGTTAAGAGAATTGAGAATAGCATACTTATAAATGTTAATGAGGAAGAAATTCTCAAGATGGCTAGTGCCGAAGTTGATAAAAATGTTTATCAGGGTACAAAAATATATGCGGTTTTATATGTGAAAGACTATCAGGAAACAGCTAAATCAGATTATCCGGTAAATGCAAGTGTTATTGAATTAGGCAGTTGGGACCCCAACTTAATAGATGAAGTATTCAATAGCGAAACGGCAAATAAAAGAGTCGTATTAGAAACAAATATGAACAGGTTCGTGTCGTAGAAAACATAGTTTTATGAATAAATATAATGGTTTTTATGTTTCTACCCCTGGTATCATTATAAAATAATATATCACAAGAATAGTTAATTACGTGTCAGAGAGATTAATAGAATGTCAATAAATGTTATTTGAGATAAAGAATGTAATTAATTATATAAAGTTATGGCATATAATAAAATGATGTAAATACACACATTAATTATATGTCATAACAATATAAAAGAGAAAACAGATGACGTAGATGATAAAAAGTGTTATAATACACCACAAATAGACATTTTCATATAGAGAAAATAAGGAGGAAAGCATTTTGAAGAAAAAATCAGTACCTGTTTTTTTTGTGGTGGCAATTATAATTATTTCAATAGTTGTATTGGTAGTAGGAAATATAATAGATAAAAGAACACCTTCTAAGAAGCATGCTTCTGAAGAAGATATATACAAATTATATAGATTATATGATGGTTATACCGAGGATGGTGATAAGATAAGCTTTGAGGGAGCAACTAAGGCGGCAGATAACCAGGTTGCCATCTTATTACAGAATGAGATAGTATCAGACAGAGCTTTTATAGATAATGGAGAATTATATGTGGATTATGAATTTGTAAAGAATTCACTTAATAATAGATTTTATTGGGACAACAATGAGAACATTCTCATTTATACAACGCCTACAGACATTGTTAAGGCAGGTGTTGGAAGTCAGGAATATTATGTTACTAAAGCTAAGAAGACGGCAGAATATACGATTGTTAAAGCAGAAGGTTCAAAAGTATATGTTGCATTAGACTTCGTAAAGAACTATTCGAATATAGAATATACATTATATGACTCTCCTAACAGAGTATGTATAACAAACGAATGGGGAGTGGAAGAAAATATATCCACGCTTAAGAAGGATACAAAGATAAGACTTGATAAGAGCATTAAGTCGGATATCTTATACAATTGTAAGTCTGCAACAGAAGTAGTAGTATTAGATAAGGAAAAGACTTGGTCAGAGGTAATTACCGAAGATGGTTTCTTTGGATATGTTAAGACAGATTCATTAAGAAAACAGACAACAAAGACATTACAAAATGATTATGTTGAACCTGAATACACTAATATCCAGAAAGATTTTACCATTAATATGGCATGGCACATGGTTACAGCACAGGCATCTAATAATCAGTTGATGGATTTAGTTACTCCTGCTAAGGGATTAAATGTTATTGCACCTACATGGTTCAGATTATCAGATAATGAGGGCAATATGACATCACTTGCAGATGCTAATTATGTAACAAGAGCACATATGGTTGGATTAGAGGTATGGGCTGTTGTAGATGACCAGTCAGCAGATTCTGATAATAAACAGATATTTAGCTATACATCAAAGAGAGAGAAGATAATTAACCAGTTAATTGCTTCAGCTATTGAATATGGAATAGATGGAATTAATGTAGACTTTGAATATATAGCTAAAGAAAATGCAGATGACTATATTCAGTTTTTAAGAGAATTATCTGTAAAATGCAGAATAAATGGAATAGTTTTGTCAGTAGATGATAAAGTTCCAGAGGCATCAAACAGTTATTATAATATTGAAGAGCAGGGAAAAACTGTTGACTACGTAGTAATGATGGGATATGACGAACATTGGGGCGTTGACTCCGGAGCAGGTTCGGTAGCATCACTTCCGTGGGTAACGAAGGGTATTGAAAATATGGTATCAAAAGTTTCATCAACAAAAGTTGTACTTGCAGTTCCGTTCTACACAAGAATATGGGAAGAAGATGCATCAGGTAATGTTGTAAGTTGTGCATCAGTTGATATGACAACAGCGGCTACTACATTGGCTAACAATGGTATTACACCTGTATGGGTTGATAATGTCGGACAATATTATGGTGAATATCCATCAGGAGATAATACAGTCCGTATATGGCTGGAAGATGCGAAATCAATTGAAGAGAAATTAAAACTAATCGGAACATATGAACTTGCAGGTGTTGCCGAATGGCGAATTGGTCTTGAGAATAATGAATTATGGAATACGATAATTAAATACACGAATTAATAGAATGTCCCCTTGCATATTATTTATTAAGTGAAGTATTGTAAAGCATAAGATTATAGGTGATAAATACCTTTGTTAATCAGCTTTGTGAATACATATTTATAGAATGATAGGTGAGGGGATATTTGTATATGCTAAAGAATAAGTTAGAAAAAGTGATGGGTTATGGAATGTTAATTATCATAACATGCGCAACGTTAATGATAAATGTTAATGCTGGAAGTATTACCGTAGCGAAGAGAAATGGAAAGTCAGATAAGAAAGAATTTGAACATATAGTAGTAATAGATGCGGGACATGGCGGCTATGATCCGGGTAAAATAGGTATAACCGGGAAATTTGAGAAAGATATTAATTTAGAAATAGCATTAAAACTGAAGAAACATCTCGAAAATAATAATATTAAAGTTGTTATGACAAGAATTGAAGATGTCAGTATGTGTGGAGATGAGGGGAGTGAGGTGTCAGGCAAGAAGTCAGCAGATATGCGAAAGCGTATAGAAATAGTGAATTCTGCAAATGCAAATCTTTGCATAAGTATACATCAAAACAGTTATGAGTCTAAAGATATCAAGGGCGCCCAAGTCTTTTATTATTCTAAATCAGAAGAAGGAAAAAAATTTGCAGAATTATTACAGGAAATAATAAAAAGTGATGTAGATGGTAAGAATAAACGAAAGGCAAAAGAAAATAATAATTATTATATGCTTCGCAAATCGGAGTGTACATCAGTAATTGTTGAATGTGGATTTCTGTCTAATTGGGAGGAGGCAACAGAGCTTGCAGATGAATTCTATCAGGATAAAATAGCGGCTGCAATTAATAAAGCTGTAATAGAATATTTATCAAATATTTAGTTTTAATTTATAAGTAAAAGTGGTATAATGGAGCACAGAATTAAGCTCAGGCATGGAGGCAGAAATGAACACAATACTTAGAAAAGTTGATGTCGATAATATTGATATGGAGGTAATTAAAGAAGCCTCAGATATTTTGCATGCTGGAGATATGGTGGCATTTCCAACAGAGACAGTATACGGATTGGGAGCAGATGCACTTGATGAGAAGGCATCAAAGAAAATATATGCAGCAAAGGGCAGACCATCTGACAATCCGTTAATAGTACATGTGGCAAATGAACAACAGATATTACCTCTGGTTAAAGAAATCCCTGAATCAGCCAGAAAACTTATGAAAGCATTCTGGCCTGGTCCATTAACTATAATTTTTAATAAAAGTGATGTTGTACCATATGGAACAACAGGTGGATTAGATACAGTAGCGATAAGAATGCCAAATCATAAAGTAGCACTTACACTTATTGAAGAATCAAATATACCTATTGCTGCACCGAGTGCAAATACTTCGGGCAGACCAAGTCCTACAACGGCTATGCACGTAATGGACGATTTGAATGGTAAGATATCAATGGTTATAGATGGTGGAGCGGTTGGAATTGGAATTGAGTCAACAATTGTTGATGTAACAGGTGATATTCCTATGATATTACGACCGGGATATATTAATAAGAAGATGCTTGAAGAAGTAGTCGGAGAAGTTACTATTGATAAAGCTATTCTTGGACCGGTAAGTCCAGATTTGAAACCTAAAGCTCCGGGAATGAAATATAAGCACTATGCGCCCAAGGCGGATTTTACAATGTTTGATGGTGATATAGATAAAGTTGCAGATAGAATAAACGAATTAGCAGAATCATATATTAAAAAAGGTTATAAAGTCGGTATAATATCCAGTGCTGAATCAAAGGACAGATATAGATACGGAGAAGTAATATCGATAGGAAGCCGTAATAACGAGCTTAGTATTTCTAAAAATTTATACAAAGTTTTAAGAGAATTTGATGACAAACAGGTTGATTATATATTAGGCGAAACATTTAGAAGTGAAGAATTGGGACAGGCAATAATGAACAGACTTCTAAAAGCTGCCGGATATCAGGTTGAGACGGTTATATAGCTGATAATATTAATGAAAGGTTTGATATTATGAACAGATACCAAAAAGTAATTTTTGTAAGTACCGGGGGAACCTGTAGAAGTATTTTAGCAAAAGCTATATACAGAAACATAAATACGAATGAAGATTTACAGATTGAGTCAAGAGGTTTAGTTGTATTATTTGAAGAGCCAGTTAATCCAAAAGCTGTAGCCATAGCTAAGAGCAAGGGAATATCAATTGAGGATGAAAAGTCTGAACAGCTTACAATGGATGATTTTGGAGATGATATTCTGGTCTTAGTAATGACTGATTTACTTAAGAAGAAAGTATATGATGAGTTTGAAAATGCTGTTAATGTATATTCCATAAGAGAATTTGCAGGAGAGGCAATAGATGTTGAGGCAGCATATGGTGGAGAACTGACAGAATATGGAAGCCAGTTTAAGTATTTAGAAAAATTGATTACAATTGTAAAAGATAAGATAGAACAAGATGAATAAAGAGAAAGGAATCGCATAGGCGATAATGGAAGAATTATGATAGCATTAGGTTGTGACCATGGTGGATATGAATTAAAACAGGAGATAATTAAGCATTTACAGGAAAGAAAAATAGAATTCAAAGACTATGGCTGTGATAGCTTAGAATCAGTTGATTATCCTGTATATGCGAAGAAAGTTGCAAATGTTGTAGCTTCAGGAGAATGCGAAAAGGGAATACTTATCTGTGGAACAGGAATTGGTATATCAATTGCTGCTAATAAGGTAAAAGGCATCAGAGCTGCACTTTGTACTGACTGCTTTATGGCCGAGGCAACAAGACTTCATAATGATGCCAATATTCTGGCATTAGGTGGAAGAGTAGTAGGCCCGGGACTTGCACTTAAGATAGTTGATACATTTTTAGATACAGAATTTTCTAATGATGAGAGACATATAAGAAGAATTGGAATGATAGAATAAAGATTTATGGCAGGTTAGAAGAGGTTTACAATGAGTGATAAAAGAGACGATTATATAAGCTGGGACGAATATTTTATGGGAGTGGCATATTTAGCTTCCATGAGATCGAAAGACCCGAATACGCAGGTAGGTGCATGCATAGTCAGTCCTGAGAATAAGATTTTATCTATTGGATATAATGGTTTCCCGAATGGCTGCTCAGATGATGAATTTCCATGGGGGAAGACAGGTGAAGAGATAGACAGTAAATATCTTTATACAACGCATAGTGAATTAAATGCAATTCTTAATTATCGTGGCGGAAGTCTCGAGGGTGCTAAGATGTATGTTACCTTGTTTCCATGTAATGAATGCGCAAAAGCAATTATTCAGTCAGGAATAAAAGAATTAGTATATGACTGCGATAAATATGCTGATACACCATCTGTATATGCCTCGAAGAGAATGTTATCTTCGGCGGGTGTTAAGTTTCAAAAATATGTAAAAACAGGTAGAAAAGTCAACATTGATTTGTAATGAATGGAGGTTTGATTCTGATAAAGAAGAATAAATTAGAGAAAGATGTTTATACTAATTTTGCCTTAATATCCCAATTAGGGGTAAGTATGTTAGTTCCTATATTTATGTTAATGTCGCTGGGTATATATTTAGAAAAGAAATTTAGTATACCACTTACGTTGCCGTGTATTATATTAGGAATTATGGCGGGATGTAGAAATACATATCATCTTGCTAAGAAAGCCATAGGTAAATCAGAGGGAGAAAAGTCTGTTAAAGAAGAGCAGGAAATGGTAAATGATGTGTTAAGGGAGTGGAATGATGGAAGACAATTTACAGAACGCAAAGACACAGACAATGGTAGAAATGAAAAAGACCGATAAAATACAGAATATGAATAAGAAACAGAACAGAGATAAAAGGCTTAAGAAACTAAAAAGAAATCAGATACAGAATACAGATAATGATAATACAGAGGTTGATGTGTCTGAAAGTAGAATTGGAAGTTTTCGCATTAACAGAACCGGTATTGAACTGATTATAGGTAATGTGATTTACTATATATTAGGGCAGATATTAATTCTAATATTTGCAGACAGAAAGCTGAATGTTTCCATTGGGTTCATACTTGGAGTCATTATATCAGTATTAATGACATTCCATATGACAATAGCCATTGAGCAGGCTATGAGTTTTAATGAAAGAGGAGCAGACAGACATGTCAAAAAAACGACAGCCGCAAGGATGATATTATGCTTTATAGCGCTTATTGTTATAGGTATAACTCAAGTGGGTGATATTGTGGCAGCACTTTTTGGCGTAATGGCATTGAAAGTATCGGCTTATTTACAGCCGCTTACTCATAAAGTTTTAGCTAGAAAATCTACAGAAAAAGGAAGGTGAGAATGTGGTAAACGGAATTCTGAGTACCGTAGGGAATATGGTACCATCAGGAGTCGGTGGAACATTGCTGGCAGCAAGTGCTGACGATGAGAGCAGTGGAAGTTTTATGATTAAACTTTTTAAAGAAGTTAAAATCGGTGGCTCTACTGTATATATAACCAGTACACATATTTGTCTGGTCATCATAGCCTTGATATTAATTGTATTTGCAATTGTGGTTAATCGTAAGATTAAAGCTGCAGAGGCAAGTGATACGCCAGGAACACTTCAGAATATTGCAGAAATGATAGTTGAAACCATAGATAATATGGTTAAGGGTGTCATGGGAACAAATGCTAAACGTTTTGTTAATTACATTGGTACATTGTTCTTATTTGTACTTTTATGCAATATATCAGGTCTGGTTGGACTTAGACCACCTACTGCCGATTATGGTATTACATTACCGTTAGGTCTTATTACGTTTGTTTTAATCCATTACAATGGTATTAAGAAAAACAAATCTAAACACTTTACAGATTTGTTTAAACCGAATCCGATTTTATTCCCGATTAACTTAATCGGTGAAATAGCGGTGCCTTTATCGCTTTCAGTTCGTTTGTTCGGAAACGTAATGTCAGGAACAGTTCTTATGGGACTGATTTATGGTTTGCTTAAGCCATATACATTTGGCTGGCCAGCGATACTACACATCTATTTTGATATTTTCTCTGGCTGTATACAGGCATATGTAATAAGTATGCTGACTATGGTATATATTAATGACAAAATAGCCGACTAAAACTAAAAAGATTTAAGAGTCTGCATGACAGACAGATAGGAGGAAATTTATGAATCAAGTTACAGGACAGGATTTTATTAATGCAATGTCAGCCGTAGGTGCAGGAATTGCAATGATAGCAGGTATTGGACCTGGTGTTGGACAGGGATATGCAGCAGGACAGGCAGCCGCAGCAGTTGGTCGTAATCCAGGAGCTAAATCAGATATTACATCTACTATGCTTTTGGGACAGGCAGTTGCAGAAACAACTGGTCTTTACGGATTCGTTGTTGCAATCATATTAATGTTTGTTAAGCCTTTCAAATAAGGTTAAGCCGATTTGGAATTAATAATAATTTTAAAAATGTAATAATTCTCAGAAAGGAGGCGAAACCTTGTTTGGTGAAAGACTATTTGGATTAGATTCACAGACGATATTTGACTGTTTCGTACTTGCAGTAACAATGCTCGTACTTTTTACGGCATTATCATATTTCTTATTTAATCCTGTAAGAGAACTTCTTAAGAAACGTCAGGACAGAATCTCAGGAGAGAGAGAACAGGCTGAAGCTGATAGGAAGTCAGCCGAAGAGTCTAAGAGAGAGTATGACGAAAAGATTAAGAATATTGAAAAAGATGCAGAAACTATTTTGAGTGAAGCCAGAAGAAAAGCTCTTAAGAGTGAAGAGAGAATAGTGAATGAAGCTAAGGAAGAAGCGGCAAGAATTATTGCTCATGCTAAGAAAGAAGCAGAGTTAGAAAAACAGAAAGCTGCTGATGACATTAAGAAAGAAATCATTTCTGTTGCAACTCTTATGGCAGGCAAGGTAGTAGCAGTATCTGTGGACGAAAAGACACAGGATACACTCATTGAGGAAACATTGAAAGAGATAGGTGAGGAAACATGGCTAAGCTAGTATCTAAGACATACGGTGATGCATTGTTTGAACTGGCTCTCGAAGAAGATAGATTAGATTCGTTATTTGAAGAATCTAAGGTAATCAGGGAAGTGTTTCTTACTAACAGTGAGCTTATAAAACTACTGAATCACCCTAAGATAGATAAGGAAGAGAAGATATCTGTAATCGAAAACATATTTACAGACCGGGTATCAAAGGATATGGTTGGCTTTTTAGTTCTTGTAATTAAGAAAGAAAGACAAAACAGTATTCTCGAAATTCTTGATTATTTTATCGCTTTAGTTAAAGAATATATGAAAATTGGTGTTGCATATGTAACTACGGCAGTAGAGATGACTGAAGACCAGAAGAAGAAGGTTGAGGATAAGTTACTTGCAACGACTAAGTATGAATCATTTGAGATGAATTATGTGGTAGATAAGGATATTATCGGTGGCATAATTATCAGAATTGGTGACAGGGTAGTGGATAACAGCATAAAGTTAAAACTTAATGAGTTATCAAAGGATTTATATAAGATCCAGCTTGTCTAATTAAATTAAAAGTTAAATATAATATTAAATATATTTTATTGAAAAATACAGTGTAATAATTATTTAATTATACAAAGTGTGAAGAGTCATATTTATGATAGTTAAAGGTAATATATTATGCTAGAAAGAAGGTGGGTTAGCTCCATGAATTTAAAACCGGAAGAAATCAGTTCTGTTATTAAAGAGCAGATACAAAAATATTCCGCTGAACTTGATGTTTCTAACATCGGTACAGTAATCCAGGTAGCTGACGGAATTGCTCGTATACATGGTCTTGAAAAGGCTATGCAGGGTGAACTTCTTGAATTTCCAGGTGAAGTATATGGTATGGTATTGAATCTTGAAGAAGATAACGTAGGTGCCGTATTACTTGGCAATCAGAAGAACATAAATGAAGGCGATACTGTTAAATCAACAGACCGAGTTGTAGAAGTACCGGTTGGTGATGCAATGTTAGGCCGTGTTGTTAATGCGCTTGGACAACCAATAGATGGTAAAGGACCAATCCATACAGATAAGTACAGACAGATTGAAAGAGTAGCATCTGGTGTTATTTCAAGAAAATCTGTTGACACACCACTTCAGACGGGTATTAAAGCTATTGATGCGATGGTTCCTATCGGAAGAGGACAGCGTGAGCTTATCATTGGTGACCGTCAGACTGGTAAAACAGCGATTGCGATTGATACAATCATTAATCAGAAAGACCAGAATGTTAAATGTATATATGTTGCTATCGGACAGAAAGCATCAACAGTTGCATCAATTGTTAAAACATTAGAAGAATATGGTGCACTGGCATATACAACAATTGTCGTATCTACAGCAAGTGACCTTGCTCCATTACAGTATATTGCACCTTATTCAGGTTGTGCAATTGGTGAGGAGTGGATGGAAAATGGAGAGGATGTGTTAGTAGTATATGATGACTTGAGCAAACATGCTACAGCATATCGTACACTCTCGTTATTACTTCGTAGACCACCAGGCCGTGAGGCATATCCTGGTGATGTATTCTACTTACATTCAAGACTACTTGAACGTGCAGCCAGACTTTCAGATGAATTAGGAGGAGGCTCGTTAACAGCACTTCCTATTATCGAGACTCAGGCAGGTGACGTATCAGCATATATTCCTACAAATGTTATTTCGATAACAGATGGACAGATTTACCTTGAAACAGAGATGTTTAATGCAGGTTTCAGACCGGCCGTAAATGCAGGTCTTTCGGTATCACGAGTTGGTGGTGCTGCACAGATTAAAGCTATTAAGAAATTAGCTGCGCCTATTCGTGTGGAGTTAGCACAGTATAGAGAGTTAGCAGCATTTTCACAGTTTGGTTCAGAACTTGATGCTGATACTAAAGAGAAGTTAGCACAGGGTGAAAGAATTAAAGAGATGTTAAAGCAGGATCAGTATAATACAATGCCTGTTGAATATCAGGTAATTATTATATATGCTGCAACTAAGAAATATTTATTGGATATTCCTGTAGATGAAATTCTTGATTTCGAAAAGGAATTATTCGAATATATCAGCACAAAATATCCTGAGATACCTGAGAGTATTAAGGAGACAAAAGAATTATCGGCAGAGATTGAAGAGAAACTTGTTAAGGCAATTACAGAGTGTAAGGTAGCAAAATAGATGCCATACCTTAGGAAAGGTGGTGTAAATCATGGCGTCAATGAGAGATATTCAAAGACGTAAAACAAGTATTCAGAGTACTGAACAGATTACTAAAGCCATGAAGCTGGTTGCCACTGTAAAATTGCAGAAAGCAAGAGTTCGCGCAGAAAAAGCAAAACCATACTTTAATCATATGTATGAAAGTGTAACTTCTATGCTTGCACGTTCAGGAAATATTAACCATAAATATTTACGTGCAGGTGTGAGCAAGAAGAAAGCAGTTATAGTTATAACGGCTAACAGAGGCCTTGCCGGAGGATATAACAGTAATGTTACAAAGCTACTTACTAAGAATGAAGATTTTTCAGCAGACAAGGTAGTAACTTATGTAATAGGTAAAAAAGGCAGAGAGAATCTTGTAAGAAGCGGTTATGAAATTAAAGATGACTTCTCAGAAGTGGTAAATGAGCCAATGTACAGAGATGCTATGGAAATTGGCGAAAAGGTATTAGAAGCATTTGAGAATGGTGAATTCGGAGAGGTATATATTGCGTATACTACATTTAAGAATACAGTAAGCCATATACCTACAATGCTTAAGGTTCTGCCTGTTTCAGCAGAGGAAGCAGATGTTCCTAAAGAGGACAAGCTTACTTTGATGAATTATGAGCCAAATGATGAAGAAGCTCTTGATATGATTATACCAAAGTATGTAAGTAGTTTGATTTATGGTGCGCTAATCGAGGCTGTAGCCAGTGAAAATGGTGCAAGAATGGCTGCAATGGATTCTGCAACAAGTAACGCAGATGATATTATTGCAGATTTATCGTTAATGTATAACAGAGCAAGACAGAGTTCGATTACACAGGAATTAACAGAAATTATAGCTGGTGCAGAAGCCATCAGTTAATATAATAAAAATAACAGGTCATTGTAAAATTTACGATAAGCAATATAAAAATATTGTTTATGGTTGTTTACAGGAACCTGAATAAAAATGAAGTAAGGAGTGAGAGAATGGCAGAGAATAATGCAGGTAAAGAATGCATAGGTAAAATCACTCAAATTATCGGTGCCGTACTTGATATCAAATTTAGTGCCGGTAATCTTCCGGAAATATATGATGCTATTAACATAGATACTAATAATGGAAGACTTGTTGTGGAAGTAGCACAGCATCTTGGTGATGATACAGTAAGATGTATCGCTATGGGTTCAACTGATGGACTTGTCAGAGGAATGGAAGCCGTTGCTACAGGCGCACCAATATCAGTTCCTGTAGGTGAGAATACATTGGGAAGAATGTTCAATGTACTTGGTAATCCTATAGATAATATTGATGCACCTGAGGGTGTGGAATATTTTCCAATCCATAGAAAAGCACCGGCATTTGCAGAGCAGTCAACAGAAACAGAGATACTTGAGACAGGTATCAAGGTTGTCGATTTACTTTGCCCATATCAGAAGGGTGGTAAAATCGGTCTGTTCGGTGGTGCAGGTGTTGGTAAAACTGTATTAATTCAGGAATTAATCAGAAATATTGCAACAGAACATGGTGGATACTCAGTATTTACCGGTGTTGGTGAAAGAACAAGAGAGGGTAATGACCTATATTATGAAATGAAGGAATCAGGAGTTATCAATAAGACAACGATGGTATTCGGTCAGATGAACGAGCCACCTGGAGCAAGAATGAGAGTAGGTCTTACAGGTCTTACTATGGCAGAATACTTTAGAGACCAGGGTGGTAAAGATGTGTTATTATTCATTGATAACATTTTCCGTTTCACTCAGGCGGGTTCAGAGGTTTCGGCTTTACTTGGACGTATGCCTTCAGCCGTTGGTTATCAGCCAACACTTCAGACAGAAATGGGTGCTTTACAAGAGAGAATCACATCTACAAAGAATGGTTCTATCACTTCTGTTCAGGCAGTTTATGTACCGGCAGATGACTTAACTGATCCAGCACCTGCTACAACATTTGCACATTTGGATGCTACAACAGTATTATCCCGTTCCATCGTAGAATTAGGTATTTATCCTGCTGTAGACCCTCTTGAGTCAACATCGAGAATACTTGATCCAAAGGTTGTAGGTGAAGAACATTATAAAGTAGCCAGAGGTGTACAGGAAATTCTTCAGAAATACAAAGAGTTACAGGATATTATCGCAATTCTTGGTATGGATGAATTATCAGAAGAAGATAAGCTTGTAGTTGCCAGAGCAAGAAAGGTTCAAAAATTCCTTTCACAGCCATTTAACGTCGCAGTACAGTTTACAGGTGTAGAGGGTAAATATGTACCACTTAGCGAAACTATCAGAAGTTTCAAAGAAATTCTTGAGGGCAAACATGATGATATTCCGGAAAGTTACTTCTTAAATGCAGGAAGCATCGATGATGTAGTTGCAAGAGCGCAGAAGTAATCCTTCAGTAAGAGAAAGGAATAGAATCTATGGAAGAAAAATTTTTTGAACTAGAGATTATTACGCCAGACAGACAGTTTTACGAGGGTAAAGCCTGGTTTGTGGAAATGAATACAAGTGAAGGTAATATTGGTGTATACAAAAACCATATACCACTTACATGTATACTTGCACCGGGTATTGTCAAAATATATGAAAATGATAATGATGAACCTAAGAAAGCTGTAGTACACGCAGGATTTGTGGAAATATTGCAAGATAAAATAACTGTAATGGCAGAAGTAGCAGAGTGGCCGGATGAAATTGATGCCAACCGAGCTGAAGAAGCCAGAATCAGAGCCGAAAGACGTATAAAAGAAGGCGGCGAAGGCGTTAATATAGATCGTGCTGAAGCAGCTCTCAGACGTTCGCTTGCGAGAATTGAAGCTTTAAAATAAATTAAAGACTTGTAGAGTGAAAATACAGATAAATACAGACAAATATAGGCATATGCAGATAATACAAAGTATACCTTGTTTGTGGTATTTCATTTATACAATTTAATTAATTGATTAAAAACTCCCTTTATTGACGATACTTTTATAAAGTATTTAAGTAAGGGAGTTTTTTGATGAAAAAAATTATATATTTATTAGGAATAGGAATTACTGTATTATTAGTACAGTTTGCTTATGGTAAGTTAGCACCGGAGAAGTTGGTAAGTGCCAATGTTATTGCTGAAAATTCATTAGAAAAAGTTTTTAAGAACAGTAATATCCACAAAGCCGATTGCGAAATAGAGGGTTATTATTATCTGGGAGAAAAATATTATGGAGAGTCGGGAAGTCTTGAATTAATAGATAAGATAGCAGAAAGATTAGGTGTAAATTCAGAATATTATTATGATAAATATAGAACTGATGCAGGAAGTGTAGCGGTAATGAAGAAAGAGGGTAAAAGTTCAGAACTTGAACTTGAGCTTATTACAACAGAATATCAGGAAAGCCAGAATGTTATAGCACAAAGAAATTATTTATCGGTATCATTAAATATAAAAGGTTCGTTAGAAAGTGGATATTATTATAAAAATCTTATAGAAAAGACTATGAAAGAAATATGCAGAGAAGAAAATAACAGTAAAGTCAGCGGAGAAAATTTGGTAGATAATAGTAAGAAAAACAACAACAATTCCAATGTAGAAAATGTATCAGATAATAACGATAAAAATGGCAGTGAAACGAGGAGAGAAAATATAGAATCCAATATTGACGAGAATATAAATAAAGATGAAGAAATGACTGCAAATATTAGTTCGCGAAACCTTTATATGGTTATAAAAGGGAAAATATATGGTAAAATTGACAAAGAGCAGGAGAATAAAATTGCAAAAGGAATACTCAGGAGCTTTCGGGCAAAAGAAATATTTAATGGACAAAATGATGAACATATGAATGTATATGGATATACGAAAATACTACAGGATTATGTTGCGATAGGCAGTGAGAAGATAAATATAAATGTAGCATTTTCGTATAATGAACAGGAGAATATAACATATGTGTATATCGGAAGTCCGATTGTAAATTATGATTATTAATATTTGCATTAAAGGATGATATATCATATTTAATATAGTAAAATTTGTGCCAGAACCATATTCGACTGTGTCATATAATGTTCGTTATAAACGATGTATAAGGAATCATCTGATTTGAGAACATCAAATAGCAATGTACTTGAAAATTCCTTATATACTTTAGGGGAAGATGCATTTTCAAGGTTTTTATCAAAAGATTTTACAAAAATTGAAGCACCTTCATAGGAAGTTCCTTTATTAAGGTAGTCACTGCTGTAATAAAGAATAAATTTGTTCTTATAGAAGATAAGATTGCCTAATTCGTTGTCGGATTCAGCCTTACAAAGAAGTTTTGGAGAACTCCATTTAATACCATTATTATTGGAGAAAATAACCTCTAATGAGGAATTGCCTTTATCGACAACTTCACGCTCAAAGAATATATAATAAGTACCATTGACACTCATAGCTACAAGGTCTTCTATGTTGTGGTTATCTTTAATAATTGTATCCATATATGTCCAGTTGAGTAAATCTTTTGATTTGTATAAGTCGACGGAATAGATGCCATTATCTTTATCTGGGTTTGAATTATTTATCGTGCCAGTGATGGTTGTAATGGTAATAAAGTATGTATCATTAATTTTTAGAATTGTAGGATCTATAGCCATTTTATCATTTCTCATTATAATTTCATGGAAGATGATATTTAGTGAATCATCAAGCTTAAGTATTCCGACTTCCTTATTAGAATTTGCATATATAATAACGTTATCAGTGTTTTCAACACTCAGCCAGTTTAATTTAATGTCATCATATTTACAAATTCTTTGTCCGTTAAAATCAAAGATACCAAGAGTTCCGTTATCATTGCCGACAATATATTTGTTATCATAGAATTTAACATCGCCATTATGGAGACCATTTATTTTAAATAAAGTTTTACATTCCGGAGATGTAGATACCTGTTTAGGGCTATCAGGACTATCAGAGTTATCAGAACCATCTGATATAGTAGAATTAGAAATATCAGTGCCCGCAGCATCTGTTTTGACACTCCGGTCTGATTTTACACATAAATGACTATACAACGTTATCGATAATGCTGAAAAAATTGTTATTGTCAGAAGAATTAATATTAACCTTATAGAAGTTTTTGACCTACGCATATTCATACCCGCCTTAATATTTTGATTGTTAAGTAAAGAAACATATAGTAAATAGAATAATATAAATGCAATATATGTTAATAGATGTTGATATATGTAGAATATATGCTGATATTATTGTTTATTTACTAGCTAAATATATTAAAAAATATTATAATAAAATATGCAAGCAATATAATAGATTAATACAAAAATTTTACATTATTGTAATATATCGAAGGATATTGTAACAAAAAGTAATGGAATGCTAATAATTAATTGGTCAGTTAAAAGCAATTTTGATATTTTTACTTACCAGGAAATTTCGTTGAAATTGTCCTGGTAAGTAAAAAACGCTCCGCGAGGAGCGCACTGCGGCGGAGCAGAAAATGTTGCTATAGCAACCCGCCGCAGGCGGAGAATGTCGCAGGCGACATTCTTTATTCGGGTAATATAGAAAAGAATAAAAAGATAACAGATAGAGTTAATGAGTAAGTAGCTAACATAAATACATATCCGGAAAATGGATATTTATAATAGATAAAGTTAACGAGTAAGTGAGGATTAATAATGACGACAGAAGAACGATATATGAAGGCGGCAATTAAACAGGCGAAAAAGGCAGAAAATATAGATGAAGTGCCTATAGGCTGTGTGATTGTATATCATGGCAAAATAATTGCAAGGGGATACAACAGGCGTAACATTGATAAAAATACATTGTCACATGCGGAATTGAATGCTATAAAGAAGGCGAGTAAGAGGCTCGGAGACTGGAGGTTAGATGACTGTGAAATGTATGTCACGCTTGAACCTTGCCAGATGTGTGCAGGCGCTATTGTACAATCGAGAATAAAAAAGGTATATATCGGAAGTATGAATCCTAAGGCAGGAAGTGCAGGTTCGGTTATTAATTTGTTACAGGTCAAAGAATTTAATCACCAGGTGGGAATTGAGTCGGGGATTTTACAGGAGGAATGTAGTGAAATGTTATCAGATTTTTTTAAAAATCTGCGAAAACGTAAAAAAGATGAAAAGGACCTGGAAAAAATGCAATAAAGAAATACAATAAAGAAAAAGTATAAATAAAATAGAATATGATATTGAAAAATATGTGAAAGTTCGTTAAAATGATATATACACTTAAATTAACAGATATTGAAGATATAAATAGAATTGGAATTGCGAAATTTGAAAGTGATAAAAAGAAAGTAATTATTAAGCCAGATTGAAAAATCATAGATAGATGATTTTTCAATCTGTTATTTGTGCGTAGTAACATTAATTATGTGAATTAGGTGTATTTGCAAATGATAGGAATATGTGCAGTAAGTTTTTAATCGTTTGGAAATTTATTATATAATATACCGGAATAGAATTAGTGAACCGGTGTTTAATAACAATAATTTATAACAATACAATGTGGAGGAAAAAGATGAGATTTTTTAAAACATACACAAATGCGTGGAAGAGAAAGAATAAGAGACTCATAAAGATTCATATGAGTGATATAGAAGTTGTGGAGGAAATTCACAAGAATCTTGATAAAAGTATTCTGGATTCACTTGATAAACAGATTAAAGACATAGGCGATGATAAGGATAGAGAAATGAAATTTATGAACTATCATAGAAATACGATTGTGGTACGGCCTTTGGGATATGGAAAATATGCGGTTGTATCTGGTATTGTTGGATATAATGCTCTTGTAATGCTTGGCGTTGAAAGCGCTTATGTAAGAATGGCTAATGTTAAAAGCAGGGATCAGTGGGTTTACGAAATTATCAGAGATTACACAATTCAGCCTGTAATAGATATAGATGAAATCAAACTAAATATTGCAAAGCCTGATCAGGACAGAATAAGAGAGAAGATAGCGTACTTAGTGAAGAATAAAGATTTTGATGAACCTGTGGTTATAGACAAAAAGACACTTGATGATGAAAAAGTATCTATATACAGTGGAGAATATAATGTATTAGCGGCCATTGCACTTGGAATTAAAAGTATACGTGTTATGGTCAGGGCTGATTAGAATAGTGTTATACAAGTAAGAGTGTATTGATTATTATAGGTATTTTGATATATATTAATAATATATTAATATAATGCCAGGAGCAGAATACTTATTGATTCTGACATCTTAGTACAGGTATATGGTTATCTGAAGGGAAGCGTGACAGATAATTGATAGTATTAAGAATTTAATGATTATATATAAGATAAAAAAATCTAGTGACTAGACAAAAAAATTGATTATATATAATATATAAGATAAAAAGGGTGAATTGATATTTTTAACAATTTAGGAAATTTATAGAAAAAAAATATACCCCTGATATTCCGGAAAATCTAAAAATAAAAACTAAAAGCAGCGCTTCAGAATGGAGATTAAAATGAGAATTTTAGTAACAGGTGTAAAAGGTCAGTTAGGATTTGACGTTGTTAACGAATTAAAGAAGAATAATATTGAAGCAGTTGGTGTAGACATTGAAGAAATGGATATCACAGATGCAGCAGCAGTAAAGAAAGTTATTACAGAATCAAAGGTTGATGGTGTAATTCATTGTGCCGCATACACAGCAGTTGATGCCGCAGAAGATAATGAAGAAATCTGCCGTAAAATTAATGCAGGTGGAACTAAGAACATCGCAGATGTATGTAAAGAACTTGATATAAAGATGATGTATATCAGCACCGATTATGTATTTAATGGTCAGGGCGAAACACCATGGCAGCCTGATTGTAAGGATTATAAGCCTCTTAATGTATATGGACAGACAAAATTAGAGGGTGAATTAGCTGTAAGTGAAACACTTGATAAATATTTTATCGTAAGAATTGCATGGGTATTTGGCGTAAATGGCAAGAACTTCATCAAGACTATGTTAAATGTTGGAAAGACTCACGATACAGTAACAGTAGTAAATGACCAGGTAGGTACACCAACATACACATATGACCTTGCAAGACTTTTAGTAGATATGATTCAGACAGACAAATATGGATACTATCATGCAACAAACGAGGGCGGATATATTTCATGGTATGATTTTACTTGCGAAATCTATAAACAGGCAGGTTACACAACTAAGGTCGTTCCTGTAACTACAGCAGAATATGGTGTATCAAAGGCAGCAAGACCATTTAACAGCCGCTTAGATAAGAGTAAACTTGTAGAAAATGGATTCAAGCCTTTACCAACATGGCAGGATGCGTTAGCAAGATATTTGAAAGAGATTGAGTTTTAGGAAAATGGAGGTGTGGAGTTGGAATCTGGTTGTATGATTGGAAAAAATTGTATTATTTCATCTTATGCCCGAATAGGAAAAAATGTCAGAATAGGACATAATTGTATAATAGAAGATAATGTATATATAGGGGATAATTCCTATATAGATTCTAATGTAATAATTCGTGATGGAACAAGAATAGGACAAAATTCAAAAGTTGAGGCAGGTTGTATACTTGGTGAGCATTTGATGGATTTTTATAATGATTTCAGCAATCTAAATCATACACTGAACATAGGTGACAACGCATTAATAAGGAGTTATACAGTTATTTATAACGATAATAATATAGGTAATAATTTTCAGACAGGGCATCATGCTACAATCAGGGAAAAGAGTACCATAGGTGATAATGTAAGTATAGGAACATTGTCAGACATTCAGGATCATTGTGAAATTGGTAGTTATGTAAGAGTGCATAGTAAAGTATTTATGGGTCAATATACGAAAATAAGTAGCTATGTGTGGGTATTTCCTAATGTTACCTTTACTAATGATCCAACTCCGCCATCACAGGATTTTCTTGGAGTTACGGTAGGGACTTTTGCTATAATTGCAGCAGGTGCTTTATTGTTACCGGGAATTAAAGTAGAAAGGGACTCAATGATTGCAGCAGGTGCTATTGTTACAAAAAATGTAGAAGAATATACAGTTGTAGCAGGAAATCCGGCAAAAGTAATTGGAGATATTAGAAATATTAAGAATAAAGTAACTGGTGAAAATGCCTATCCATGGAGATATCATTTTGACAGAGCTATGCCATGGGAAAATGTAGGATTTGACAATTGGTATAATGGGCTGGAGATTTAAAGCGGTAGAAGTTAAGATATTTTATAAGGCATATGTAGAAAGTAGTTATTCTGTATAAAGGAGCTATAATATTATGAATGTACTTATGATGGTTTCGTGGTATACCAGATTAAATAAAGAAATTAGTGCAGGTATATTTCATTATGAACAGATTATGAATATGAAAGAAAAATGTAATGTAGCGCTTTTCTGGCCATTTGATATAGAGCAGAAAGAGAGATGTTCGTGTGAAATTGATAGCGGAGTAAGAATATACCGTACAAGGTTTAAAGAAGGATTGAAATACAAAATTCAGCGTCTTACAGACATTTTCCTTGCCTTCAAGAGAATAAATAAGGAATTTAAACCTGATATAATACATGCGCATGTAGCGAGCAGTGCCGGAAAATATGCAATTGCATTAGGAAGGTTATTTAATATACCGGTTGTAATTACAGAACATTGTCCACTTGAATTAACCGATATTAATAATAGTAGGAGTAAGAGAATAATACATAATGTTTATAGAAAATCAAAGGCAAATTTCTGTGTGTCAGATTATTTAACAAACAAATTGAGGGAAGTATTTCCTGATTGCGAATTTCAGGTAATGTATAATGGGATAAATATAAGAAAAGATGTTATACCACTAGATGTAAGAAAAGATAGTTCTGTTAATGCGGTCATAGTAGCAGCTTTTTATAATGAATATGTAAAGGGGTATCATATATTATTGCCGGCATTAAAGAAAGTATTAGAGAATGACAAAAATATATATTTACATATAGTTGGAGATGGAATTTATAAGAAAAAATACGAGCAAATGGCATATGAACTGGGAATACAAGACAATTGTAAATTTTATGGACAGTTATCTAAAGAGGAAACATACAAAATAATAAAAAGTATGGATTTCGCCATTTCAGCCAGCCTGACCGAATCGGCAGGAGTTTTTGTTGAGGAAAGTATGATGTTAGGAAAACCTTTGGTTGTTACTAAATCTGGAGGGGCTGATTCTCTTGTGGGTAAAGATGCCGCTATTATAGTTGAAAAGAATGATGTGACTGCACTTTCAGATGGAATAAAATATATGATAGATAATTTCTATAGATTTGATTCTAAAAAAATAACAGAATATGCAGTAGAAAAATTTGATATGGAAAATATAAATAATAAATATATAAATGTTTATAAGAGGATAATCCAGAATAAAAAAGATAAAAATGAAATGGAGAGAAACATTGGATAATATTATTTTATCAGTCATTGTTCCTGTGTATAATGTATCTGAATATATTGATGCATGTGTTAATTCTATTATAGAACAGTCATATGATAATAATATAGAAATAATACTTATAGATGATGGCTCTACAGATGGAAGTGGCTTGAAATGTGATTATTATAAAGAGCATTATAAGAATGTAATTGTACTACATAAAGAAAACGAAGGCGTAAGTATTGCAAGAAATTGTGGAGTCGCAATGGCTAGAGGAAAATATATAAGCTTTGTAGACGGAGATGATTATATAGATAGTAATACATATGCTATAGTAATGAAAAATATTATTGAGGAAGATTTAGATATAGTAGCTTATGGATTTTACGGAAATGATATAGAGGATGATGAATATTCAGATAAGTGTGAATATATTAAACAAAAAGAAGCTATTAAAATGTGTATAACAGATGATGCGAATAATATGATGTGTGCATCTGTATGTAACAAAGTGTTTAATTTAGAAAGACTGAAGAAAAAATTGTATTTTGATTGTGAATTGATGGTAGCTGAGGATATGTGTGCTACTATAGACTGTATTATGGCTACGGAAAGACTCGGTCAGATAAGAAAAAAAATGTATCACTATAGAAAGAGGGAAAGTAGTGTTAGCCATACATATAAGATAGGAAAAGCAAGTTCAGTAGATGCACATAATAAAATGATTAAAATGATTTGTGAAAAATATCCGGAATATGAGAAAATAATAAGAAAACGCTCGGCATGGCAAAGCTATCAATTGCTCAAACAGGCTATAAGGACAAAAGGTACTGATAAAGATATAAAAATACTTTTGAGTGACATATATAAAAATAAAAAATTATTAGAAATATCCATAATGGAGAAAATAGTAATAGATTTTATAAGAATACCATTATGCAGGCCAGTTATACGTTATGCATTGAATAAGCGAGGTAAGACGTAATGAGAAGTTATATAAGAAAATGCATAAATGATATGCATATTAAAAAGAAAAATAAGGAAAATGAAAAATATAGTGGTTTCACTAATATAGAAGAACCTGAATTATATAATGCTAATGGTGAGCAAATGAATGTATGGTATTTAAGAGATAATCAGTCTTGGACATATCCGTATAGTTTCACTTATGGAAGAATGCCTTTACATTTATTCTGGGACCGATATTCATTCAGATTACCAATACATGTTTATAGTCATAATTATATAACTGAGACTAAAGGAAATCCGCAAAAAAAATATGCATATTTAATAGAATCTGAGGCTATTTTTCCGGGAGACTACGAAATTTTTGACAGAAATCCGGGATTAAGTAATGAATTTGATAAAATATTTACTCATTCAGCTAAGATATTAAATAATTATAGCAATGCAATATATGTACCGGCAGCAGGAGTTTATTATGGAACCAAACATGGTGGTGGACAATTAGATGAAAAATTATATTTAAAAAAAGACAGGAATATTTCAATTGTGTCATCGGATAAGAATATGTGTCATTTGCATAAAGTAAGAATGGAAATTGCAAGATATTTGAAAAATACGGGAAAAGGTGATGTTTTTGGAACTTTTGATGGTGGTAAAAATATAAAAATAGCAGAATCGTTAACAAATTACAGATATAGTTTTGCTATTGAAAATAATATAAATGAATTTTATTTTACAGAGAAATTATTAAATTGTTTTGCATCAATGACGATTCCAATATACTTAGGAGCAGAAAAAATAGATAAATTTTTTAATAAAGATGGTATTATTATTATTAAAGAAAAAGATTTAGAGAATATAGATAATATAATTGATAAATGCAATAAAGCAGATTACGAAGACAGAAAGGAAGCAATACTTGATAATTTTGAGAGAGTAAAGAAATATCTTTGTGTGGAAGATTTTTTATATGAAACATATCCTGAATTATTTAGTAGATAGAAAACATAAATGAATTTTAATAATCAACCAAGAATGAAGAATGTAAAGCTGATTTCATTAAGTTTTTTAATCAATCAGATTATTAAAGCTATAATGGCATTTGCATACAGAATAATTTTTGTAATGGTTCTTTCAAAAGAATATTTAGGTATTACAGGACTTTTTTCTAATATAACAGTAGTTTTTTCGTTAGCTGATTTGGGAATAGGAAGTGTAATCATATATTATTTATATGAACCAATAAAAAATAATGATGAAAACAGAGTTGCAGAGTTGATGAATTTCTATAAAAAATTTTATAATGTTGTTGCGATATCATTATTTTTTATTGGAATACTTATTATGCCATTTTTGAATTTTCTGATTAAAGATATGTCAGAAGTTCCTAAAGATGTAAATATATATATTGTTTATGTACTATTTGTATTCCAGAATGTGTTAAGCTATATTTTTGTATATAAACAGTCATTGTTAGAAGCAGACCAAAGAGGGTATGTAAAGGCTATTGCAGATTCAATTGCAAATATAGTACAGTATGGATTGATGATAATAGTCTTATTAATTACAAAAGAATATATAGCTACATTAATTATAAATATAATAATCACTGTTGCGTCTAATTATATATTAAGTCGGTATACATATAAAAAATATAAAGATGTGTTTGATAAGAAGAATAAACTAGACAGGAATAGTATAAAAAAAATAGTTAATGATTCAAAAGCATTGATGTGTCACAGAATAGGTTATGTAATATTAACGGCGACAGATAATCTTGTTTTATCAAAATATGTAGGAATAATTGCAGTAGGAATATATTCAAATTACCTGATGATAACAACGATGCTAAATAATATTGTTAATGCACTATTGGGGAACATAACATCGTCTATTGGAAATTATAGCATTAATGCTAATAATAATGAAAAACGTAACTTATATAACAATTTGCAATTTATAAATATGTGGATAAATAGTTTATGTACCGGATGTGTATGTGTGTTAATTAATCCATTTATATATTCAATATGGCAGGATACTAGTTTACTTTTGTCTAAAAAAGTAATAGTATTAATTACAATTAGTTTAAACATAACTCTAAGTAATATAATAAATTCGTCATTTATAAATAGTAATGGTTTGTTTGTAAAAGATAAAGCAAGAACAATAATAGAGTCTGTATTAAATTTAATTATATCAATAATTCTGGCAAAAAAAATAGGGATATCAGGTGTAATACTTGGAACAATTATAAGCAATTTATTAACCTCATGGTGGAGAGTTCCATATCTGGTATATAAGTTTATATTTGCATCCTCCTGCATAGAATATTTTAAAAAATATTTTACATGGGTAGTTATAACATTGGTAGGTTATATTGCACTAGAAAATGTATGTAACCTATTTTCAGATTCAATATTATATTTTATAATAAAAATGATTATATGTATTGTTGGATTTAACGTAATATTTTTGATATGTTTTGGAAGGACAGATGAATTTAAATATATATGGAGAAGGCTTATGAAAAAGAATGCCTAGAAAGGAGGAAAAATGCAAGTTGTAAAATATGTTTTTCAGCCACATGGTGATGACAGGGGACAATTAGTGGCATTAGAGGAGTTTAAGGATATACCGTTCAGAATAAAACGAGTATATTATATGTATGATACATTAGAGGGTGTGCATAGAGGATTTCATGCTCACAAATCACTTGAGCAGATTTTAGTATGTATACATGGAAGTTGTAAGGTACTATTAGATAACGGTTCAGAGAAAAAGATTATCCCTCTGGAGAAGCCATATGAGGGATTGTACATAGCTAATGATATTTGGAGGGAGATGTATGATTTCTCACCAGATGCGGTTTTACTTGTTTTGGCATCTGAATTGTACGATAATAATGACTATATAAGAGATTATGATGAATTTCTTGAATTTATAAATAAGAGGTGACAAACATGAAAGTGCCATTTGTATCTTTTGAACCTATGCACAATGAGATAGAAGATGAGATAAAAGAAGTATTCAATGATATATACAGTAAAAATATATTTATTAATGGAAATTATTGTAAAAAATTTGAGCATGACTTCAGTGAATATTGTGGAACGCAATATTGTGTTGGAACAGGAACAGGATTAGACTCTATATATATTATATTAAAGGCATTAGGAATAGGTAAAGGAGATGAAGTAATAATTCCATCAAATACCTATATTGCTACAGCTTTAGCGGTTACTTATGTAGGAGCCGATGTTGTTATGGTTGAGCCTGATATTACAACATATAATATTGATTGTAATTTAATAGAAGAGAAGATAACAAAAAAGACCAAGGCAATCATTGCTGTTCATTTACAGGGAAGAATGGCTGATATGGACAAGATATGTGCTATTGGACGGAAATATGGATTATATATAATAGAAGATGCAGCACAGGCTCATGGAGCAACATATAAAGGTGCGAAAGCTGGAAATATGTCGATGGCTGCAGCATTTAGCTTTTATCCGGGAAAGAATCTTGGAGCATTAGGAGATGGTGGCTGTATAGTTACCAATAATAAAGAATTAGCTGATAAATGCAGGGCTATTGGTAATTATGGTTCAGATTATAAATATCACCACATTTATCTTGGTAATAATAGCAGGTTAGATGAATTGCAGGCAGGTTTTTTATCAGTTAAGTTAAAGTATTTAGATAAATGGAATCAGTTTAGAAGAAATGTGGCACAAAAATATTTAGATGGAATTAATAACGATAAGATAATAATGCCATTAAAATCAAATGATGAATATAAGCATATTTATCATATTTTTGCAATTCGATGCGAAAAACGAGATGAATTAGAGAAATATCTTAATGAAAATGGAATTGGAACAGTAAAGCATTATCCAATACCTATACATAAACAGGAAGCATATAGAAATTCAGAAATCAGTAAAGAAACATACGAAATATCTGAGCGTATAAGTGATACAATACTTAGTATTCCTATGTATTATGGAATAAGCGAAAAACAGATAGAATATGTGATAGATATGTTAAATAGATTTGATGCATAGAAGTAATAAACTAATTAGTTATATGGAACACGAGGAATTATGAAAATGGATATTACTGTATTATTAGCTCAATTTAACCCGGATATACAAAAAGTTATTTATACATTAAATTCTATAATTAATCAGAAAGATATAGAATTTGAGATAGTTATATGCGATGATGGTTCGACTAAAGATTGTTTCGAAAATATAGAGAAATATTTTACAGAGAAGAAATTTTATAATTACAGACTTGTAAAATTAGAAGAGAATAGAGGGACTGTAATTAATATATTGAATGGTGTAAGTAATGCATCAGGAAAATATATTAAGGTGATATCTCCGGGCGATTTTCTGTATAATAATCACATATTGAGAGAGATATTTGATTATGTAAATAAGAGAGCTGCCAAAATTGCTTTTGGGAATGTAGTTCCGTTTAGCTATAAAGATAAACAGATATTACAATATAGTAATACAAAGCCATATAATATAAAGGTGTTTGATAAACAACCATATAATCTGTCAAAAGTCCAGACAAGTATATTATTATGTTGGAATGGAATTGTGGGTGCAGGAATTGTATATGAAAAAGAGTATATGCTCAGATTGCTACATATGTTAGATGGTAGAGTAATATACGCAGAAGATTTTATGACATATATTGCAGCAGCAGATAATCATAACATATATCATATGAATAAAAATGTTGTGTGGTATGAATACGGAGGTGGAATATCTACATCTAAGAACAGAAAGTGGGAACTGTTAATAGACAAAGACAGGGAAAATCTATATGGAATATTATATAAGAATTATTTGGATAATAAAGTTGTAATGAAATCAAAGAAACTTAAAGAGATTAGTGGAAAAGGCGGACTTATTAAGTTCTTTTGGCTATTACTAAAATGCCCATCTAAATATTATTATTTTATATATGAAATAATTTGGAGTAAGAGAAAACATTATGTTGAAGCGGAATATAATTATTTAACGGAGATTATGGGAATAGATAGAAAAGAAGTTAGTATTAGAAAGGTATGAATATGAGAATAGGAATAAAAAACGCGGAAGTATTACCAAATTTCAAAAAAATAAAATGCATTAATGAAAATGATATAATATATCCTCAAAAGGAAATTTATGAATTTTGTACATTTAGCAGGGTATGCAAAGAAAAGGGGATTACAACTGCAATAAATTGTATTAATAGAATAAATAAAAGATACAAAAAATATTAAAATTATTAAGAAAAAGGTGAAAGAATACAATGGTGGCGGTAATAGTTTTAAATTATAAAACTAAAGAAGAAACTATAAAATGTGTAGAGTCAATTATTGCACATACACAAGATATTGAATATGAGGTTTTTATTGTAGACAATGATTCAAAAGATGGTTCATATGAATTTCTTGCGGATAAATATGAGAAAAATCATAAAGTAATGGTATTTAAAACTAAGAAAAATGAAGGTTACTCTGCAGGAAATAATTACATATGCAAGCAATTAGATACAGAAAAATATGATAGAATATGTATTGTTAACAGTGATGTTATATTTAATAACAATGCATTAAAATTAATGAGCGAAAATATTTCTAAAGATGTTGCAGTGACAGGACCATCAGTTCATGACTATAATGGAAATGAAACTCAATTATTAAGAAAAACATATGATTTTATGCTATATATGTGTTCTAAGAAGCCGTTGTATTATTTAAGAAATAGGAGTAACAGATTTGCTACAGAATATCCATATACGAAAGACAAATTTGAATTTTATGGAATGCTTAGTGGCTGCTGTTTTATGATAGATTCTAAAATATTTAAGAGGATTGGATATTTTGATGAAAACGTATTTCTGTATTGTGAAGAATGGATAATTGCATATAAGTTGCAGAAAATGCATAAAAAAGTCGGTTATATTCCGGAAGCTAGTGTAACTCATTACAACGGAAAGTCAACATCAAAGGGAGGAAAAGGCTTTCAAAGTCTTTATTTGTATATAAGTGCATTTTATTATTTGCGATATTATGTTAAAATAAATATATTCGAAAGAATTTATGTGTATTTACAGAATACTTCTGTGTTTATTCTACGTTCAATTGCTGACAAAACGTACAGAGGAGAATTGAGGAAGTATATTAAATATGCAAATAAAATATTTATGAGTAATGATAAGATAAAAATACGTTAAGAATATGTTATTCAAATATTTATTAACTGATATCATAAAGAAAATGTAAGTAGTGAGGTACATATCGAAGTGAAAAGATATAAAAAACATCATATTAAATGGTTGTTAGTTTTATATGACTTGCTTGTATATCTGGTAGCAGCAATTTTACTGCTGGTACTTTATGAGGGGGACGATAAACTTTCAATTATTGGAATGATTCAGCAGGCTGTTTTATCAGTAAGCATAATATTTTTAATAAGGCTATTGGGTAATGTATATGGACAGATATGGAGATATGGAGGTATTCAGTGTTATATCCGTCTGCTTTTTACGGATGGAATTGCATTTATAATTTATTTAACAATGGCGTTCAATCTGCCTATACAACAGATTACATTTGCAAGAACACTCAGTTTAAGTTGTATTAATCTCCTGGGCGCATTGGCATTGCGAATGATGTACAGATATGCTTATAAATGCGGTAATCAGGAAACAGTAAAGGGAAAGATTCTGTCTGAAATTCTGTATATGTTTTCTGGGATAAAGGCTGTTACTGATAAAGAAGTCCAAAGAATAAAAATAGCTATTATTGGAGCAGGACGTGTGGGAGTAGGCTTTGCAGAAGAGCTTATTAACAGTGAAGAATCAGCATATATTCCAAGATGTTTTATAGATATCAGTGAAGAGAAAATTGGACGTGAGATACATGGTATTCCGGTGTGGTCTGTTGAAGAGGCAACATTTAGAAAATTAGGTGAATATGAGGTTCAGGAAATTGTACTTGCAATTCCATCACTTGAGGCAGATAAGAAGAAAGAATTATATGAATATTATAAACAGGCAGGATATAAAGTTAAGGTCTATGATTATCCGACAGTTTATACAGCAGGAGTTAAGAGACATTTAAGAGAATTTGATGCGGAAGATTTGTTGTTCAGAAAACCATTGGTAGTAGCTGATGAACATACAAATGAGTACTATAGAAATAAGGTTGTCTTAATTACTGGAGGCGGAGGTTCTATTGGCTCAGAGTTGTGCAGACAGTTAGCAAAAATGAATCCAAAACAAATGATAATTCTGGATATTTATGAAAATGGTGCATATGATATCCAACAGGAATTAATGATAGCATATGAAGGTAAATTGAATATTCAGGTTGAAATTGCATCGATTACAAATATAAGGGCAATGGAAAGAGTATTTGAAATGTACCATCCACAGATAGTAATTAATGCAGCAGCACATAAGCATGTACCACTTATGGAACATAACTGCATAGAAGCTATTGAAAATAATGTTTTTGGAACAAAGATAGTTGCAGACCTCTGTGAGAAATATGGTGCTGAACGCTTTATGATGGTATCAACGGACAAGGCTGTTAACCCCACTAATGTTATGGGGGCAACTAAGAGAATGTGTGAAATGATAGTGCAAAGTGCAAGTACATATGGAAAAGTCAAATATAGTGCAACACGATTTGGAAATGTGCTAGGCAGTGCCGGTTCAGTTATTCCATTATTCAAAAAGCAGATAGCAAATGGTGGTCCTGTAACGATAACAGATAAGCGAATAATAAGGTATTTTATGACTATTCCGGAAGCATCACAATTGGTACTTCAAAGCGGTGCCATGGCAGATAATGGTGAACTTTTTGTCCTGGATATGGGAAAACCAGTCAAAATCTATGATTTGGCAGAAAATATGATTAGATTATCAGGTGTTAAGGGAATAGAGATAGTAGAGACAGGACTTAGACCGGGAGAAAAGTTATACGAAGAATTGTTAGTAAAAACTGAGACATTAGACAGAACTCCAAACAGTTTGATTTTTATAGAAAGAGATACAGCTTTAAGTGAAGAAGAAATTAGAAGCCGGCTTATGATTCTAAAAGAAGCCTGTGATTCGGGAGATGATTCTAAGGCAAGGGAAGCATTGAGAAAGACAGTATCTACATTTAGAAGCCCGGAAGAAGTAAATAATATAGCCTTGAATGAAATATCAGAAAATAAAATATAAGATATCAAAGAAATGGAGGCTAGTGTGAAAAATAATGCTGATGCAATTATTTTTCACACAGCTATTTGCTTAGGAGCGAAAGAAAATAGCTTTTATGGCAGATGAGAAATCGCTTGTGCGAATTTCTCATCGCCTCTTCGCAATAAGTCGCTCAGAAATGAGGATTAGTATGAAAATTCCGTTTTCACCACCTGATATTACCGAAGAAGAAATTATTCAGGTTACTGAGGCGTTAAAATCAGGCTGGATTACAACAGGTCCAAGGACAAAAGAATTAGAAAGAGAAGTAGCTAGTTTATGTGGTGTTAATCGTGCAGTCTGTCTGAATTCGCAGACGTCATGTGCAGAAATGACATTGAGACTGTTAGGTATAAAAGACGGTGATGAAGTAATTACAAGTGCATATACATATACTGCGAGTGCATCGGTAGTCTGCCATGTAGGAGCAAAACTTGTGTTAATTGATACACAGGAAGACTCACTGGAAATGGATTATGATAAATTAGCTGAGGCAATTACAGAGAGAACAAAGGTAATTATTCCGGTAGATATTGGAGGAATACCTTGCGATTATAACAGAATATATGAAATTGTAGAAAGTAAAAAAGAATTATTTCAACCTGAAAATGAACTTCAAAAAGCATTTGGAAGAGTTATAGTTATGGCAGATGCTGCACATGCTTTAGGTGCGGTATGGCAAGATAAAATGGTTGGAAGTATTGCTGATTTTACGAATTTTAGTTTTCATGCAGTTAAGAATCTTACTACCGCTGAGGGTGGTGCTGTGACCTGGCGGGAAATAAATGGTATAGATAGTGAGAAAATATACCATCAATATCAGCTATTATCATTACATGGACAATCAAAAGATGCATTTGCTAAAACGCAGCTTGGAGCATGGGAATATGATATTATTGGTCCATGGTATAAATGTAATATGACAGATGTAGCAGCAGGAATTGGCTTAGCACAGATGAAGCGTTACAAAGGTTTACTTGCAAGGAGACAGAAAATTATAAGAAAATATGATAATGCATTTATACCTGTTGGAATTGAAGTGTTGAAGCATTATACTAATGAATATACATCGTCAGGACATTTGTATATAACAAGAATTCCTGATATTACACAAGATATGAGAAATGAAATTATTATTAAAATGGCAGAGGCAGGAGTGGCATGTAATGTTCATTATAAACCATTGCCAATGCTGACTGCTTATAAGCAGCTTGGTTTTGATATTAAAGATTATCCTAATGCATATAGAAGATTTGAGAATGAAATAACATTGCCACTTCATACCAGACTTACAGACGAAGAGATTGATTATGTTATTAATCAATATATAAGAATAGTCAGAGAATATATTGTATAAAAATATAAGTCAGAGAATGGGAGGTCAGGATGTTACGAAAATGGAATGAATTGCCAGAATATATGCAGACAGAAGCTGTAAGACCATATTATGAAATATTAAGAAAGAAAAAATTAAGTCTGATATTAAAAAGGCTTTTTGATATCGTGGTATCTGTTATCATGATTGGAATTTTGTTTCCGATTATGGTGATTATTGCTATACTTATCATAACTGATTCTAAAGGAGGAATATTTTATCGTCAGGAAAGAATCACAAGATATGGCAGGAAATTTAGAATATATAAATTTCGTACAATGGTAGCAAATGCAGATAAAATTGGTACACAGGTTACTGTGTCAGACGATAGCAGAATAACAAAAATTGGGAAAAAACTGCGTAAATACAGGTTAGACGAAATACCCCAACTCTTCAATATTTTAGCAGGAGATATGACATTTGTGGGAGTTCGTCCTGAAAGCGTACATTATGTAAAACATTATACACCGGAAATGATGGCAACATTATTACTTCCCGCAGGTTTAACATCTGAGGCAAGTATACGTTACAGAGATGAGGCAAAAATGCTTGATAATGTAAGTGATGTTGATAAAGTTTATATAGAAAAGATTTTGCCGGAAAAGATGAAATATAATCTGGAAAGCATTAAGAAATTTGATTTATTTAGAGAACTGATAACTATGTTTAAAACCGTATTAACGGTATTGGGGTAAAATATTATGGTAGATGGATTAGTATCAATTATTATGCCGTCGTGGAATACTGGTAAATTTATTAAGGAATCAATACAATCAGTAATAAACCAGACGTATACAAACTGGGAATTAATTATAGTAGATGATTGCTCAAATGATAATACTGATAAAATAGTAGATTTATTTAATGATAAGAGAATCAGATATTTTAAAAATACAAGAAATATTGGTGCGGCTCTTACAAGAAACAGAGCATTAAGAGAGGCCAGAGGAGAATGGATAGCATTTCTTGATTCTGATGACCTATGGAAACATGAAAAATTAGAGCATCAGATTGAATTTATGCAAAAGAATAATCTGGTATTTTCATATCATAATTATATGAAGATTGATGAGTGTTCCGAACCACTAAATATTTATGTATCAGGACCAAGGATTGTGACTAAAAGGAAAATGTATAATTATGGATATCCGGGATGCCTGACATTTATGTATAGTGCGAAGACAATGGGATTAATTCAGATTAAAGACATAAAAAAGAATAATGACTATGCAATTCTTTTACAATTATGTAAAAAAGCTAATTGTTATCTGTTAAATGAAAGTTTAGCGGAATATAGAATCAGAAAAAAATCAATATCTCATGACAAACTGATAAGGAAGATAAAAAGTCATTATGATTTATTTCGTGTATGTGATGGAAAGTCAGTACCAATTGCTTTATGGTATGCCTGTGGAAATATGTTCTATGGCATAATAAAAAAGAAAAAATATGAGAAACGAATTTGAAAAATAATTTATAAAAAGGAGTACTGTATGAAAGTTCAAGTATTGGTTGCAACTACTAATCAATCAGATCATTCATTAATAAAAAAAATGAATATTAAAACAGATGCACTTATAGGAAATCAATGTGGTAAAAATTCAGTTGATGAATTTGAGATTGATAATATGCATATAGTATATTTGAACTTTGCGGAACGCGGAGTGGGACTTAACAGAAATAATTCACTTATGCGTGCAAATGCAGATATATGTCTTTTTGCAGATGATGATATGATATATGAGGATAATTATAAAGATATTGTTGAAAAAGCATTTAATGATAATCCCAGTGCAGATATTATTGTTTTTAATCTTAGAGAAAAAAATACAACTCGTAGTATAATAACTAAGAAAAAGAGAGTAGGGTATTTTAATTATCTTAGATATGGAACAGCAAGAATAGCCGTTAGATTGTCTAGCGTAAAAAAATATGGTATATATTTCAATCAGTGTTTTGGAGGAGGAACGGAAAGATGTCATGGTGAGGACACCTTGTTTCTATCGGCTTGTTTAAAAAATGGATTAAAAATAGTAGCTGTACCTGAATATATTGCTACGTTGACAAATGAACGAGAATCTAGCTGGAATAATGGCTATAATGAGAAATACATAAAAGATCAGGGAGTTTTATACTATACGATATCACGGAAATGGTGGAGGTTATTATGTATACAGGATGCCATAAGAAAACATAGGTTATATAATCGTAGTATGTTAAATACATATTTACTAATGTTAGAAGAGGTTAAGAAATTCAAAAAGCACAAATAATCAACATACATAAAATCAAAAACCAATTATGCAACTAACAAAAGTGTAAAGAGGAAATTAGTTATGAATTTAACAAAATATCTCAAAAGATTAATCTTCATAATATGTATTCTAATCTGGCTTGTGTTCATATTCGGGATGTCTGCTAAAACAGGTGAAGAATCAGCAGGATTAAGTCTTAGAATAACAAGGCAGATTTATAAGGTTAATTTGGTAAGGCAAATTATCAAATTAGATACATTACATACAATCATTAGAAAATGCGCACATTTTACGGAATATGGAATATTGGCAATATTAGTATTAGAGTTAGCGGATACATTTGATAAATGGAAGAAGATATTATTACAGAAAAGATACGTAAAATGTCTGTGGTGGATAGTTATATTCTGTATAATTGTGGCGGCATCTGATGAATTTCACCAGAGGTTTGTACCAGATAGAGGACCAAGCATAAGAGATGTGTGCATAGATACAGGTGGAAGTCTTATGTTTCTGGTAATAGCTGTGATAATAAAAATATGCAGATTGCATAGACTTAATAATGATTAGGCATAAAATAGTTAAGACGTTTAGGAGATTAAATAAAAAGGTAAGTAATATGATAAAAGTATGATGATAATAAAGGCATATGATGAAAAATTAATTTCATAAAATATTTATTTGACAATACAATTAATATCAGATATACTTTAAAAGCACTAAATAGTCATAAAGTTTCCGTGCAGCCGGGGAGTTAGCGGTGCCCTGTACCTGCAATCCGCTCTAGCAGGGGTGATGTTTTGCCGCGGATATATCTTGTAGGGCTGCCCTTTACAAGTGGCGATGACGTTTAGGTCTTACGCAACAGGAATTTATGAATCGTGTCAGGTCAGGAATGAAGCAGCACTAAGTAAAACCTTCTGTGTGCCGTAAGGTAGCCTGGACTGAGTTAACTATAGAGGTAACGCTTATGATCTGTATACAAAGCAAAACGCACGGATTTAATAATATATAATATAAGTAAAGTATATAAGAGCCGACTGTAGCAATATCACAAGTATATGCAGCATCGGCATTATTTTTCATACTATTTTACACCTATTTATTTTTGTTATATTGGTTCGAGCATCATTTTCTCAAATTCTTTAGCTGCCATACTTAGCAGTTGTCCTTTTCTCTTGATGAGACAAATCTCACGCATTGGTATTTTCTCGGTTGTTTTAACAGTGAAGATATCATTTACACCTTTAATGAAATCTTCAGGAACAAAGCCAAGGCCTAGGTCTGAGCGGACCATTGGAAGTATCTGGTCAGCAGTTGCAGCTTCGATATCAGGTACATATGCAAGCCCATATCCCTCATATAATTTTGAATAGAAATCAAATGTTTTAGTCTGTGAACTTAGAGATATAAGAGGATAATCTGTTAAATCAGCAAGGGAAACTATTTTGTTCTTAAGTTCTTTATATGCGTTGCTTGAAATTAATACTTCCTGAAATTTTTTGACAGTAATCTCTTCTAAATTAGTAGATTTAACAGTTGGTGTTGATACGATTGCGAAATCTACAAGCCCCTCTTTTAATGCCTCGATAGCCTGAGGAGTTGAATGATTGCTTACGTGCAGACGGATATTAGGATAGAGCGCACGATATTTTTTAAATATTGGGAGCAGGCAGCAATGCAATGCTACCTCACTTGCGGAAATATATACTGAACCATTTTGCAGACTTTTACTGTCAACAATCTCTGCTTCTCCGGCTTCAATTTGTTCAAATGCTATTTTAATATGCTCGTATAGACGTTTTCCTTCAGGAGTGAGTTTTACACCTCTGTTAGTACGTGAAAAAAGTGGACAACCAAGTTCGCCCTCAAGATTCTTAATTGTTCGTGTAAGATTAGGCTGGTTGTTCATTAATACGCTGGCGGCTTTGGAAATGCTGCCATATCTTGCTACATAATAAAAAATTCTGTAATAATCGTAACTTATATACATATAATTTATCCTTTCGTCTTTTTATATAGATGTCTTAGATGAAGTCTATATATGTCCATATGAAGTTAATATATAGATGCTTAGATGAAGTTGTAAACTATAAAATATACAACTAAAAAATTATCAATATTATAATATAGGAACTACTATAGTTATATATATCAAAAAATGATTATACATATATCAATAATACCTTTTACATATATCTATATCCATAGTATAATATTTTTTGGTGTAAAGTACAAGGAAAAGGAGAAAAACTATGAGGCATTTGATTGACCCTTTAGATTTTACGTTGGAGGAAACTAAAGAAATATTAGATTTGGCAAAACGAATTAAGGACAATCAGTCTGCATATATGCATATTGCAGACGGTAAGAAATTAGCTACATTGTTTTATGAACCAAGTACAAGAACAAGGCTTTCCTTTGAAGCAGCTATGTTAAGTCTTGGCGGCAAGACATTAGGCTTTGCAGGAGCAGAGCAGTCGAGTGCAACGAAGGGCGAAACGATAGCAGATACTGCAAGAGTTGTAAGCTGTTATGCAGATATTATTGCAATGCGCCATCCAAAAGAGGGAGCACCATTAAGAGCATCAATGTTTGCAAAAGTTCCTGTTGTTAATGCTGGTGATGGCGGTCATAGTCATCCGACACAGACTTTAATAGATTTGCTGACAATTCGTGAACGTAAGGGAAGATTAGATAATCTTACGATAGGCTTCTGTGGTGATTTGAAATTTGGAAGAACTGTTCATTCACTTGTAAATAGTTTAGTACGTTATCCTGATAATAAATTTTACTTTATATCACCGGAAGAGTTAAGTATTCCGACTTATCTTAAAGAAGATACGTTAGAACCTAATCATATATTTTATAAAGAGGTAAGGAGTTTAGAAAAGGTATTACCGGATTTAGATGTACTTTATATGACAAGAGTACAAAAAGAGCGTTTTTTTAACGAAGACGAATATATCCGTTTAAAAGGAATATATATGTTAAATGCAAAAATGCTTGAATTAGCTAAATCTGATATGCCGGTATTACATCCGTTGCCAAGGGTTGATGAAATATCAATCGACGTAGATAATGATAAACGTGCCGCATATTTCGAGCAGGTACAGAATGGTAAATACATACGAATGGCGGTAATTATGGCTTTGTTAGAACTTATTGACCCGTTGACAAGGGAAAAAGTATTAAAAGTGTAATGCAGAGCATATAAAATGCCTGAAATTGTTTTCAGGATAAGGAAAAAGTATTAAAAACGTAATGCAAGGAGGTAATCTTTATGAAACATAAAATTCATGGTCAGATGTCAGAATCGTTTTTAATAGCAGCTTTTTTGTCAGTATCAGGCGGTCTGCAGGACGCCTATACTTATATTTCGAGAGGGAAAGTATTCGCAAATGCACAGACCGGAAATATTGTGTTGTTTAGTCAGAATATAATAGCAGGAAACTTAAAATTATCGATACATTATTTTATTCCTGTTATTTTCTTTGCTCTGGGGGTTGCTGTGGCAGAATGTATACGACAGAAATACAGACTTCTTCAGAAGATTCATTGGAGACAACTGGTACTTATCGCAGAAATTTTTCTTCTGTTTATAGTGGGTTTCCTGCCGGAAAAATGGAATATGCTCGCTAATGCAATGGTATCGTTTGCATGTGCGATGCAGGTGCAGGCGTTCAGGAAAGTAAACGGATATGCATTTGCAAGCACAATGTGTATAGGAAATATGCGAAGCGAGATGGAATCATTTTGTGCATATGAAAGAACTCATGATAAAAGGATACTTAAGAAAGCATTTTGTTATCTTGGAATAATATTTATGTTTGCCTTTGGTGCAGGCTTAGGAGGACTATTAATTCCTGAATTGGGTATGAGAACTATCTGGATATCGTGTGCAATTCTTCTTATAAGTTTTATGTTTATGTTTATTAAAGAAGAGATAGTTGAGAATCCTGAACTTAAGGAAGAAAAAGCAGCCATACGTTCAGATTTACATAATATTAAAGAAGAAGCGGCTAATATGGAACGTATTCTGAAAGATGACCTGAAAATGCATCATTAAATGGAAATATTGTAGACTTAATGGTTGCTGGTATTGTGAAAGAAAATTATTAAAAAATGCAGTATTAATTTAAAACATTGTTGTAAAATTAATTTTATAAGTTATACGTGACATATCAAAATCATATATAAGGCATATCAAAAAAAGATTATTTATATAATAAAAATTGAATTATAATATCTTGCGACTTAACTGGCTTTTTGGGTGAATCTGTCGTTTGTGGTAATTTTATCAACAAACCTTATGCAGGCAATATAGCCAGTCTGGATATATAGGTAAAAATGCCTGAAAAAGTATGATTGGAGTGGAAAAGTCATGAATAAAGATTTGACAGTAGGTAAACCCAATAAAGTATTATGGATGTTTTGCCTGCCGCTATTTGGAAGTATTATTTTTCAACAGTTATATAATATTGCAGATAGTTTCGTAGCAGGTAAATTTATTAGTAATGATGCATTGGCAGCAGTAGGTAATAGTTATGAAATAACATTAATATTTATTGCATTTGCATTTGGCTGCAATATTGGGTGTTCGGTAATTGTATCGCAGTTATTTGGTGCTAAGAAATATAAGGAATTAAAGACAGCAGTTTATACTACACTTATTGCCAGCGGCGTTCTGTGTGTGGTATTAATGACAATAGGAATGTTATTTAGCGAAAGCCTTTTGGGACTTATAAATACACCATCACATATTATGGCTGATTCAAAATTATATCTTGATATATATATAATGGGCTTGCCATTTGTGTTCTATTATAATGTGGCAACGGGAATTTTCTCGGCATTAGGTGATTCAAAAACTCCATTTATCTTTTTGGCATGTTCATCAGTTTCGAATATAGCTGTGGATATTTTATTCGTAGCAGCTTTTCATATGGGAGTAGCAGGTGTTGCATGGGCAACATTCTTATGTCAGGGCATAAGCTGTATTCTTGCGATAGTAGTTGTATTTAAAAGATTTGCAAAGATAGAGACACAGGGAAAAGTTGACAAATTCTCATGGACCTTACTTGGACATATAGCAATCGTTGCAGTTCCAAGTATTTTACAGCAGAGCTTTATATCGCTTGGAAATATAATTATACAAAGCGTAATCAACAGTTTCGGAGCATCTGTAATGGCGGGATATTCCGCAGCCATTAAGTTAAATAATATGGTTATTACTTCAATGACAACCCTTGGAAATGGTGTGTCTAACTATACGGCACAGAATTTAGGTGCTAAGAAATTCGACAGAATCAGACAGGGCTTCAAAGCAGGGTTACAGCTCGTATGGATGCTTTGTATTCCTATCGTGATAGTATATATGTTCTTTGGAAAATATTTAATCTATATTTTCTTAGACAGCCCTACAGGAAAAGCAATGGACGTAGGTGTTATGTTCTTACATATTGTTGCACCATTCTACTTCGTGGTAGCTGCTAAATTAGTGGCAGATGGAATACTTCGTGGCGCAGGACTTATGAAGAAATTTATGATAGCGACATTTACAGACCTTACATTACGTGTTGTACTTGCAGAGGTACTTTCTAAGACAGCACTTGGAACAACGGGAATCTGGACTTCATGGCCAATCGGATGGACAATTGCAACGGTTATGTCGATAGTATTCTACTTTACAACGAAGTGGGAGAAAATGATTAATAAGAATATATAATTAGTGGTTTGTCCGCTTGTGGCATACATTTATTCCTTAATGTATCAGTAAAGTAAAGCCAGTGTAATGATTATATAAAATACATATAATAGAGTAATCAAAGGTATTTCTTAGCGAAAAGAAATACCTTTTTTTCTTACTAGGAAATTTCGTTGAAATTGTCCTAGTGAGCAAAAACGCTCCGCGAGGATCGCACTGCGGCGGAGCAGAAAATGTTGCTATCGCAATCCGCCGCAGATGGAGAATGTCGCAAGCGACATTCTTTATTTTTAATAAAACAGTTGAATTAATCGGCTAATTTAAGTAAAATATTATTATATGAGTTTGAAATACAGACAAAATGCAGACATAAGAAAGGTGGTATCGTAAATGAGAATAGGAATGCTTACAAGTGGAGGAGACTGTCAGAGTCTTAATGCCTCTATGCGAGGTGTTGCAAAGGCACTTTATGAGAATATGAAAGATGTAGAGATAATCGGTTTCTTAGAGGGTTATAAGGGACTGATGTATTGTAATTACAGAAAATTAGAGCCTAAAGATTTCTCAGGAATATTAACAGAGGGTGGAACAATTATCGGAACATCGAGACAGCCATTTAAGTTAATGAGAGAACCTGATGCCAACGGACTTGATAAAGTTAAAGCCATGAAAGATACTTATAAGAAGCTTAAGATAGAATGTCTTGTTATTCTTGGAGGTAATGGAACACATAAGACAGCTAACCTGCTTCGTGAAGAGGGATTAAACGTAGTTACACTTCCTAAGACAATTGATAATGATATTTATGGTACAGATATAACATTTGGTTTTCAGAGTGCGGTTAACATCGCTACTAATGCAATAGATTGTATACACACAACAGCAGCATCACATGGTCGTGTATTTATCGTGGAAGTAATGGGACATAAAGTCGGCTGGCTTACATTACACGCAGGAATTGCAGGCGGTGCGGATATTATCCTTTTACCTGAGATACCATATGATATAGACAAAGTAGTTGAAGCTATTGACAAGAGAACAAAAGAGGGCAAGAGATTTTCAATTCTTGCAGTGGCAGAGGGTGCGATATCTAAAGAAGATGCTAAGCTTTCTAAGAAGAAACTTAAAGAGAAGAAAGCTAATTCGCCATATCCATCTATTTCATATGAATTAGGAGCGCAGATTCAGGCGAAAACAGGTCAGGAGATAAGAGTTACAATTCCGGGACACACACAGAGAGGTGGTAGTCCTTGTCCATATGACAGAGTTCTTTCTACAAGATTCGGTGCGGCAGCAGCCAGACTTATCCTTAATAAAGAATATGGATATATGGTTGGAATGCACGATGGTGAAATCATCAAAGTACCTCTTGAAGAAGTGGCAGGCAGATTAAAAGGTGTTAATCCTGATTCGTCTGTTATCAAAGAGGCTAAATTAATAGGAATTAGTTTTGGAGATTAATTAAAAATGTCTTATACAGCTTTATATAGAAAATTCAGACCAGATAACTATAATGATGTTAAAGGTCAGGAGCATATTACAACAACATTAAGTAATCAGATTGTATCGGGAAGAATAGGACATGCATATTTATTCTGTGGAACAAGAGGAACAGGTAAGACTACTGTTGCTAAAATATTTGCCAAGGCAGTGAATTGTGAACACCCTGTAAATGGTAATCCATGTAATGAATGTCCTACATGTAAGGCAATCAGTGCTGGAATCTCTATGAATGTTATCGAAATGGATGCGGCATCGAATAATGGTGTTGAGAATATCAGACAGATTGTGGACGAAGTACAGTATCGTCCGACAGAGGGAAGATATAAGGTATATATAGTAGATGAGGTTCATATGTTATCAACAAGTGCGTTTAATGCGTTGTTAAAAACATTAGAGGAACCACCTGAATATGTTATATTTATATTAGCTACTACAGAAGCGCATAAGATACCGATAACCATACTTTCGAGATGTCAGAGATATGATTTTAAACATATTTCCGTAGATGTAATCAAAGACAGATTAAAAGAGCTTGCAGATATTGAGCATATGGAGGTCGAGGACAAAGCCCTCCGCTTTATTGCGAAAACTGCCGATGGTTCACTTAGAGATGCGCTAAGTCTCTTAGACCAGTGTGAAGCATTTAGTATAGGCGAGGCACTGACATATGATAAGACACTTGATATATTAGGTGCGGTGGATACAGATGTATTCAGTAATATGTTAAGAGCCGTTATCAGTGAAAATACTGTGGAATGCATGAAGTTACTTGAAGAAATGATTAGCTATGGACGAGATTTATCACAATTTGTAGTAGATTTTACATGGTATTTAAGAAATATGCTTTTATTAAAGACTTCTGATGATGCAGACGAGATAATCGATATGTCGAGTGAGAGATTAGAAGCATTAAAGGAAGAAGCAGGTATGCTGGATGTGGATACCATAATGCGTTATATAAGAATACTTTCTGAACTTACTAATCAGATAAAATATTCCTCACAGAAACGTGTGTTAATAGAGATAGGCATAATAAAACTTATGCAGCCGGCGATGGAAGTAGATTACGAGTCGCTTAAAAACAGAGTTTATAATATTGAAAAAAAACTGGAAAATGGTATACTAATAGATAATATGTCTAGCAGACCAGAGGCAAATATAAATGAAAATTCAAATGAATCTGATAAAGTAGTTAAGAAGTTAGAGATGGCTATACCTGAAGAGATAAAAAAGGTGGCAGACAACTGGCAGAGTATTACAAGAAATATAACAGGACATTTAGGAGTAGGTATAAGAAAGAACAGACTGAGTATCGATGAGAATTCAGTTTTGTGCATTGTATATGATTCCTCAATTGACTGGGAACAGGATAACAGGCCTGATAATATTAAACTTATTAAAGATGAGATAGCCAGAGCTATAGGTAAAGAAGTACCTGTGGAACTCAGATGCTTAAATTCTAAAGAGAATTATGAAACGTCATATATGAGTCTTGATATAGACAGTATTAATTTCAATGTTGAAGAAGTAAATGATGAAAATGAAGAAGAGGAGGACTTTTAAGTCATGGCAAAAAGAGGTGGAGGCTTTCCAGGAGGAATGCCGGGAAATATGAACAATCTTATGAAACAGGCACAGAAAATGCAGAGACAGATGGAAGAAACCACTAAGGAATTAGAAGAGAAGGAAGTTACTGCAACTGCCGGAGGCGGTGCTGTAGAAGTCACTGTTTCAGGTAAGAAAGAAGTTGTTAAGGTTAAGTTAGCAGAAGAGGTTGTTGATCCTGATGACATCGAGATGTTAGAAGATTTAATCGTAGCAGCTACAAATGAAGCACTTAGAAAGATGGAAGAATTATCACAACAGTCTATGGCTAAGATTACAGGTGGACTTGGTGGATTAGGCGGAGGCTTTCCATTCTAAGAACTGAATGATATCCTAATCAAAATTAAATAAAACCTAATACACAATTAATGTGTAGGAATGGGGACTAAAGATGGATTATTACAGTAGTCATATATCTAAGTTAATAGAAGAATTTTCGAGACTTCCGGGGATAGGTGCAAAATCCGCCGGACGTCTTGCTTTTCATATAATCAATATGCCACAGGAACAGGTTAAGGCATTAACTGATGCGATAACCTCGGCTAAGAACAATGTAAGATATTGTAAAGAATGTTACACACTTACTGATGATGAACTATGCCCTATATGCAAGAGTCAGAAACGAGATCATAAGACAATTATGGTTGTAGAGAATACCAGGGATTTAGCGGCATATGAGAAAACAGGACAGTATAATGGAGTATATCATGTACTTCATGGTGCCATATCTCCAATGCTTGGAATCGGACCCAATGATATTAAGTTAAAAGAATTGATGGAAAGGTTAAGAGGTGATATAGACGAGGTTATTATAGCTACAAACTCTAGTCTAGAGGGAGAGACAACCGCAGTATATATCAGCAAATTAATCAAGCCAACAGGTATTAAGGTCACCAGAATAGCTAGTGGTGTTCCGGTAGGTGGAGATTTAGAATATGTAGATTCTGTTACACTACTTAAGGCGTTAGAAGGAAGAACAGATATGTAGAATAGCTTTCGACGTTTTGCGTTGATGGAATGGAGAAAATATGGCAGGAAAAAGCTTTTGTTTTTATAAAGGTGAATTAGTTGATTGTAGTCAAGGACGAGTTCAGGATTGCAATGTTAAACAGGTAAGAAAATGTATACTTGAAGAACAAAAGGAAGTAGAGAAAAAGATTAGAGATAATAATGGTTTCTGCTTCTGCAAAGGTGAATTAGTTGCTTGCAGTAAAGGAACTATACAGGATTGTAACACTAAACAGTTACACAAATGTCCTAAAGAATAAGAAAGGTTGAATATACCATGTCCGAGGAATATACATTAGTCAGGGATATAGTTTACGACCATAATGAGCGTATGCTGAATATCAGAAAATATTACCCATTTTTCAAATTAGCAGATATTTCTCTAAGTCAATATAAAGAGGGAAAATTTGCTGTACTTGATATGGGATATATTGTGATGGCAGTATTGCGCTTTTTTATTGAAGAAAATAATTTTCGAGAGAAAATGGTTACATATAACGAATATATGACATTTATGCAAGATGTATTGAAACGTGATTTTGAACTTGTGATAGAAGAAGACGAAGAAAAGGAACTGATTGCATATATATTTGACAAATTAAAAAATGATGGTAAACCATTTTCTTATGAATATTTTGATCCGGTATCTAAGCAGCGTAAGACAGTAAGGACGAAGATACTTGACAACAAAATAGTAGATGATAATGTGGTGTATTATATAACCTCTGATGCAATAGAATTCTATCTTGATACCAAGGAGATAAAAGATGAGAGCAATATAACCATAGCACAAGTCCTGCTTACTAAGATGATTTCGACAAGAAATTTTAAGGGTGGTACAGAGGTGGTATCACGAATAAATAACGAGGTAAGCCGGCTTATTTCTAAGAAAAATGAGATATTAGGAATACTTAGCTATGATATATTCGAGGGAATCAAGGCATACGAAAGCTTTATTAAGACAACCGTAAAGTGGTTTGACGAAGAGCAGAAGCTATTCGATAAGAATAAACAATTAATAGAGCAGGCATTAAGGGCAGGCGAGGAAGATAATAAATTCTACGAGGCAATGGAGGACATATATCACTTAGAGAGTGAATTAAACAGGGCAATGAACAAGCACAGTGAACTTCTGAATGCCTGCACCATATTGCAGGCAAAAGCTGATGAAATGGTTGTTCAGGCGAAGTTCAACAGATTAAAATCATCATTTGATTTTAGAAAAGTGCTAAGTGATATGATTAAAAGTGATAATACAGATAACCTTAATCTGTTTACAAAGCCATTGCTTAAGCTAAATGTTAAGAAAACATTTTCGCTTACATTGCTTGATAATATGTTAAATATGAGAACGGAAGCAATGGAAGATGGCGAAAAGATTAATGAAAATAAGTATGATGAGAATTTCAAATATGATGATGAAATAGAAGATGATAGAATATCTGAAAATCATAGAATATTCTTAATGATTTTATTCGATATGCTGATTGCAAATGAAGAGTTTGATTTAATGCAATATAATGAAGAACTCGTTAAAAAACTTGGTAAAAATGTACTTAAGAATGGAGACTATTATTCGTTTGTAACACATTTGTGCCAGAAATCATTATATGATATGAGTGAAGTAATAGAGAAACCAGACACATTCTTAGAGGGCTTTATGAAGAAAGTCATAACAGAAGAAAGTGGTGGCGCAAAATATAAATATCTGACTTTCAGGATAGATTTCCTGGAGGATAATGAAATACTTGAGAATATGGGAAATGAAATTGTAAATGTACATTTCAGAAATGGAGCACAGTGAGAAAAATAATGCTGATGCGATTATTTTTCTCACAACTAATTGCGTTGCAGGCATCGCAATTAGTATTTATCGCAGAGCTAAATTCGGAATTTAGCTCGCGATTCCTCCGGCATAGATGCCTGCGGAATGGAGCAGAAAGTGGAAAATAGGAATTTATCTAAGGCGTTAGAAATAGTGTCGAAGCTGATAGTAGGTGAAGAAATCAGCAGGGATTCTAAGGAAACGGCTTCTTTATATGACGAATATATGGATAACAGCGAAGTCTATGATATTACAAATACTATTTGCAAGAATATGAATCTGTCTTTATATGAATATGAGAATTCTATATTCGCATCTGCAGGTGAGAATAACAGGGTATTTGGATATTCTAATGATGAGCTTAAGAAAGAGATAGGTGTTAAACTGAACAGGGAATTATTCTTATGTTATTTTATTATTTATAATGTGATAACCTGGTTTTATAATGATACAAGAAATGTAACTTTCAATGAGTATGTTAAAGTTGATGATATTATTAACTCTGTAGACAGTTCGTTATCTGGGGTGATAAATAATCTGTCGGTTTTATCACTCAATGAAGTCGAAGAGAACAGCTTTAAGGCAATTGCACTTGTATGGGAAGACTTGCCTATCGTAGCAAATGAAGAAACTAATGCAAGAGCAGCAAGAGGTTCTAAGGTTGGTTTTGTCAAAATGACGTTGAACTTCTTATTAAAGCAGGAATTATTAATTGAAAATAATGAAAGATACTACCCTAAGAAGAGATTCAAAGCACTTGTAAGTAATTATTTCGAAGAATATAAAGGAAGATTATACGAGATAATGAAATAAAAAATAAAAAAGGAGTAATTATGCCACACATTAACAGAATCAGAGTAAATAATGTAAAGTACAATTTCGGAACGCAGTTTTATGACGATTTTATGATGCGTTTTTCATGTAAAAATACCATTTACGACTTGGCAAATGGTGGTGGAAAAAGTGTATTAATGCTATTACTTTTGCAGAATTTAATACCGAATTGTACTCTTGATGATAAACAGCCTATAGAGAAATTATTCAGAACAAATGAGGGAAGTACAACCATCCATTCAATGATTGAATGGAGTCTTAGTGATGTACATATTAAAGATGGTTTTAAATATATGCTTACCGGTTTTTGTGCCAGAAAGGCAAAGGAGCAGGGAGAGTTTGAAGAAAATGCAGATGGAAGCAGAAATGGAACTGCGATTGAATATTTTAATTACTGCATTTTCTATAGAAAATTTAATGACAATGATATAAAGAATTTCCCACTTACCCAGAATGGTGAGAGAATTACATATTCCGGACTTAAGAATTATCTTAAAGATTTACAGCGTAAGGATTACAATCTTGAAGTCAAAATATTTGAAAGGAAAGGTGATTATCAGAGATTCATAGCGGACTATGGCTTATATGAAAGTGAATGGGAGATTATCAGGGGAATTAATAAAACAGAGGGACACGTAAGAACATATTTTGAGACAAATTACAAGAACACCAGAAAAGTAGTGGAAGATTTATTGATTGAGGAGATAATCGAGAAATCGTTCAGGAATAAGTATGCAAATGATTCAGAGGACGGAAATCTTGCCGAAACACTTCTTAATATCAAGGATAAATTATTAGAATTATCTAATAAGAAAGAGGAGATAAATAACTTCGACAGACAGATAGAGATTATTGATGGTTTTGCAGGAAGAATTTCATCAATAAGACAATTATATGTTGGTATTGAGAATGCATTTATAAAGATTAAGAAAGCATATAATTCTCTTGAAGTATCAGAGAATAATAATAAGTCAGAATTAGAAGCGGCACTTAACGAGCGTAAAAATGTGTTAGCAGAGAAGAATAATCTGTCGGCTAAAGTTGAAACAGCGAAAGTGCTTGTGGATATGGGAGAATTAGAGAAGTTAGAGGCCGAGTTAAGCAGAGAAAATGAAAAACTTGTGCAGACAGATGAGGAAGTCAAGGCATTTATAGAGAGATTAAATATCTTAGAGGGTGGCAATTATTACCTTGAATATATACAGTGTAAAAAAGAATATGATAAACTTAAACTTGTAATGAATAATATTCTTAAGGATAATAAGACTCTGCTTGATAATCTTAAGGAGTTAGCTGCTATCCGAAAAATGTCTGATGATGAGAGAATTAACGAACTTACTTCTAAGATAAATGAAGAGAAAAGCATAAATGAAAATGAAACAGAACTTATAGCTGCACTCAAGACAGAGACTAAAGATTTAGATAATAAGCTGGCGGTATTAGATTATAAAGTGGCAGATTATGATAGAAAATCGGCTCTGATTAATAAAGAAATTATTGATAAGAAGAATATGACTTCACTATTATTACCAACAGATGCGGATAAAATGTGTGCCGCTGACAGGGATAAATTAGCCGCTATAAATGACAAGGCAGAGGAATTAGAAAGCAAATGCGAGACTAAATCAGGAGAAGTCATAACACTTAGACTTAAATTACGAGAAAATGATTATAAGTTAAATGATTTAGAGAAGAGAAAGAACATAATCGAAGAGAATAATAATAAGCTATTAAATTCATCTGAGAAGCTTTCTAAATTAAAGCAGGTATATGATGCCGAAGAATTAGAAGAACTTCTTAAGAAAATAGAAAAGACATATAAAAACATGTTAAATGCATCGTCAGAAGCTGAAAAGAAACTTGTAGAAATTGACAGACAACTTAAGGCACTCGAACTTGGAAGAGTGGTTAATGAATCAGCTGCTTTATCAGAGGTGCTTGAATACATCAGAAGATATCATTCTAATACAGCAGTTTCAGGAGCGCAATACCTGGCAGAACTTCCTGAAGAAACAAGGTTTGAATTAGTAAAATACAATCCTGTTTTACCATATGCAATCATTGTAAAGGATAATTTCGAGCAGACGATAATGGATACACGCCTTAAGGAAAACTTAGAAAATGGATATACGGTTCCAATTATTAATGGTACGAAATTAGCAGAAGAAAATGTAGAATTAATTAATTCTGAAAATGTATTCTTTATCGGAGAAAATGCAGAAGAATTTTCATCAGATAAGATTAAGCAGAACATTGAACGAATCAAGTTATTACAGGAGAAACTCAATAAAGAGTATTTAAGAAAATTAGAAAATGAACAGGTAGTAAAAGAAGATTATCTGTTTATAAATCATATCGTTAATGATGTAAATGATGAAGAAATACTTAATCCTAAGAAAGCCTTAGAGAAAGTTAATTCAGAAATTCTTGAGAAAATCGAGGTATCTAAAAATCTCAAGGAAGAGATTGCATTTACGGAGAACGATATAAGAAATGTTAAAGAAGAACTGGCAGACTTAAGGAAAGAGAAAGAAGAAACAGAACAAGAGATTAATGTACTGTCAGAGATTAGTAGACTTATAACAGAATCCAATGTAGTCAGTGATGAGAAAACGAAAGCCTCCACAGAATTAGAACGACTTAAGAAAGAAGCAACAGACAGTAGTAAAAGACTTGCTGCAACAGAAAATATGTCTAAGCAGAGACAGATAAGAATTAATTCTATGGAAGAAGAATTAGATACCATAAAGAAAGACTGGTCAGAAAAATATTCTTCATATTATGATGAAACAGTGTATAAAGAAGTAAGAGACAATGAAGCAAAATACAATGGAAGAAGCAGAGATGATATAGAGACAGAATTAATGGCATTAATTGAGAGCCTTAAAAAGGAAAATTATGCCGTAGCAGATAAAGAAAAACTTCTTAATAACTATCAGGTATCGATGGAGAAGAATTTACAACATATAGATTATATGGGTGTAGACATAGAGGTGCTTAAGAACCAATACGATAATAACGAGTTAGTTGTTACATCTCCTAAAGATTTATCAGATATTAAGAGACAGGCTGACAGACATAAGGCAGTTAAGAAGGAGATAAGACAATCTATACAGGAAATGCGTTCTAATGCTGACAAGTTAAAGGGTAAAATAAGTCACGCAATTAATATTATTACTGATAAATATGGTGAATTTGACAAAAATTTGATAAAAGAGAGTGAAATCGATACATTTCTAAATGAAAATGCAAGACTTCTTAGTGATTTGACGGATAAAACAGACAGACTTGCAGGAGCAATATCAGAAATGGAACGTAAGGCAGTTACGATTAATATGCTTAAACGAGATATTAATAAATTAATGACTAAATCTGATATTAAGCCTGATATAAAGGCAGGTACATTTGAAGAAAATGCAGATATTGAAGCAGAATGTAAAAATGTCAGTGAACAGTTAGACAAATTCATAGATGAGAAATACAAGCGCTCTGAAGAATTTGAAAGGGAAATGTCACTTCTTAATGATACTTTGAAGAAACTGAATGCATTTGAATTAGCATCGGAAATAAGAATGAATGTAAGTATGCCTGCGGATTTAGATGAAACAGATGAATTAATAAAAATGCTTAAAGAGACTAATGAGTATATTAATCTTGAAAAGCAGCGTATACTTAAAGGCATTGAGGATATGCAGGTTATTAAGGATAATTTTGAGAATCAGTGTATACAGACCTGTACTAATATTAAGACAGAGTTAGACAGATTATCGAAGTTATCGAGAATTACAATGGAAGATGAAACAATTCCTGTAATTAACTTAAGAATACCGTATGTTAAAGAAGAAGTGTATAAAGACAGGATGTCTGAATATATCGACAGGGTTGCAAAAGGCGCAGATTCATTTGAAAAGACAGAGGATAAACTTAAATATATCAGAAATAATTTAAGCTGGAAGAAGATGTTCTCGGTTATAGTCACTGATATGAATTCGATAAAACTTAATCTTTATAAGAGAGAAAGAATTGCAGACCAGTCAAGATTTCTTCCGTATGAGGAGGCGGTGGGAAGTACGGGACAGTCACAGGGTATATATATACAGTTCCTTATTTCGATAATTAATTATATTTCAAGCATTAATTCTAAAAATGCTGATGCATCAAAACTTAAAAAAGTTATTTTTATCGATAACCCATTTGGTGCTGCTAAAGATATATATATATGGGAGCCGATATTTAAACTTCTTAAGACTAACAATGTGCAGTTAATAGTTCCGGCAAGAGGGGCAACACCTGCAATCAGCGGACGATTTGATGTTAATTATGTGTTAGGACAGAAGATAAGTAACGGACGTCAGCAGACGGTTGTAGTGGATTATTTCAGTAATGTTAATAATGATGAGCTGGATTACACAACTTTATCTTATGAACAGACAGCATTGTTTTGACAATAGAGAATGTGTGTGATACACTTAAAACATATGTAAAATTATAGATTAATATATCTTAAAATAGATAAATAAAGACGGAGGTATAGAGTTGGACAAGTACGAATATAATGTTAAATCAGACCAGATTAAGAAATTGTATTCACGTAAAGAGTTCGAAGCAGCAGCTAAGATTGCCGATGAAATAGACTGGTATCGTGTTAAAGACAACACTATGATTAACCGCGTAGCAGATATTTATGAGAATACTAAGCAGTATGAGAAAGCCAAAGAAGTTCTTCTTATTGCATATGAACGTTCACCATTAGGAAGACAGTTAGCTTATAAGCTGACTATTTTAGCACTCAGAACGAAGAATTTTGTGGAAGCAGATGAGTTCTATCAGGACTTTGTAGAGATGTCGCCATCAGATGTATCACAATATCTGTTGAAATACCGAATAGCCAAGGCAAAAGGTGAAGATATAGAAGTCCTTATTAAGATTTTAGAGGCATACATAGAAGTTGAGATGGATGAGAGATGGCAATATGAATTAGCTAAACTCTATCATGAAGCCGGAGAAGATGATAAGTGTATTGCTATGTGTGATGAACTTGAGTTATGGTTCAATGATGGTAGGTATGTAGACAAGGCAAGAGAACTTAAGAAGCTAATTACAGGCGTTCTCACAGAATATAATAAACGTTATGCTAAAGATAATGTCGCAAAATCTAATATAGCATCATCTAATATAGTATCAACAGAAGATTCAAAGAACATTACGAGTGTAAGTAATGGTGAATCAGATAACTTAGAGGTAAATGCTCCAAATGTTAATGCCGGTTCTATAGATGAATATGATGAAGATTCAGAAGACGATACACAGGCAGATAACTGGAACCAGGTGGATGCATTAGGTCGTGAAAGAGTTAGTAAAGTCAACGAAGAATCCGACGAAGATGAAGAAGCAGAAAGTGAAGACCACACAGGAATGCGTTCACTTGCAGAGGCAATTGTAGCCGGTAAAGAAGAAAGAAAAACCTCAAAATATAATAAGAAGAAAGATGATGAAGAGGTATTAGAAGATAATTTAGAATTATTAGATGACAACATAAGTGATGATGACGACGAGTATCTCGATGATGAGATAAGCGCAGAAGATGAGGCAAGAGCTAATGCAAATGCCGCAGCTAAAGAGGTCGCAAGAAGAGCAGAGGAAGCAGAGAAGAATATACCAAAGCTTACGGCCGAAGAGATAGCCGCAAATGAAGCACTTAAGGCAGCGGAGGCAGCAGCCTTAGAGGCACAGAGAGCAGCTGACCTTGCAAGACAGCTTGTTATGGAAGCAAAATTAAGAGCTGAACAGGTTAAGGGTACATCAGGCACTCCATCAGATAAATACAAGGGAATGACAGCAGATGAGATAAGCAAATCACTTGAATCAGAAGATATGTTAAGTGGTAATTCCGACTTAAGAAAGAAAGATTCAATGATTGAAATATTCGAATTTGATAAGGATAAAGAAGGTAAAGTAAGTAACATTGGTGAAGAACTCACTAAGACTGCTGAAATAGACATAGACGAAATCAATATCAGATTAGCTGATGAGAATAATCTATATAATACAGCAAACATTCAGGCTGCACTTGCTAAGAGCATGGAAAAACTTATGAATGATGAGAAGAAAGTCAGAAATGCTTTCGAGATGCAGATAGATGATGATAATGACGAGATTCGCCCGACAATAGAAGAAGATGATAATAACGAGATTCTTCCGGCAATAGAAGATGATGACAGTTATTTAGATGATGATGACGAAGATGTATATGATGATTCAGCAGACACAACAGAAAATGTAAAGGAATCAGAAAATGTTTCAGAAGTTGAAGAGGTCGAAGAATCTGAAATTATAAACGAGCCGGAAAATGTAATAGAGGCAGAAAATACTCCTGAGACAGCAGAGGAAAATTCAGCTACAGAAAATACAGTTAATGTAGAAGAAATAAAAGAAACAGAAAGTATTCCAGAAGTAAAAACAGTTGAAGAAGCTAAAGACATCCCAGAAGTAGAAACAGTTGGAGAAGCTAAAGACATCCCGGAAGTGGAAACAGTTGAAGAAGCTAAAGACATTCCAGAAGCGGAAACAGTTGGAGAAGCTAAAGACATCCCGGAAGTAGAAACAATTGTAGAGTCAGATGAATATAGCAAAGTCAATGAAGAATCTGCACCTATAGAAGAGATAAGAAATTCAGAAGAGACAGAAGAGGTAAAATCTGTAGAGACTGTATCTGATGAAGATGAAATAGAAGATGATTTAATTGATGAGCCAACTAAGAGAATAGACAGAGCAGAGATTAACAGAATACTTAATGCAAGCAAGAATATTTATCAGTCACTTCCGAAGTCAGTATTTGAGAATACAGAGGAAGAAGTTGAAACAAAAGTTGAAATGACAAAGCCTGAAGAAGATGATCAGATAGAAGGACAGATGACATTAGAAGAGGTTCTGGCAGAATTTAAAGATAATGAAGCTGATAAGACAAATGATAACGAATCTGATGAATTAAAAGAAAATACAAATGAAACATCAGAAGAAGCCACAGAAAATGCTGATGAGACAATAGATGAAGTTTTAGAAAATGCAAATGAAACGTCAGAAGAAGCCACAGAAAATGCTGATGAGACAATAGATGAAGTTTCAGAAAATGCAAATGAAACATCAGAAGAAGCCACAGATAAATCTAGTGTAGCTTCTGCAGACTTTGTAGTTAAGAATCACAGAATTCCTGAAGAATACAGAAGTCTATTCAATGATTTCGTAGGAACAGGCAGTATGGAAGAAAAGATAGCTGATACACTCGATAATCTTATTAATAAATTCGTTATGGATGGAACATCTAAGACAAATAATGTTATTATCACAGGTTCAGCGAAAATCGGAAAGACAACACTAGGCCTTAGTCTTATTAAAGCAGCTAACCGTGGAAGAAACCGAAGTGGTAGAAAAGTAGCAAAAGTAAAGGCATCTGTACTTAACAAACGTGGAGTTGCACTTGCAATGACACAGATACTTGGAACAGACCTCATCATTGAACAGGCAGGAAATCTTATGCCTAACACGATTATAGATTTAATGATTGCCATGAAGAATTATACAGAAGAAATGCTTATCGTGTTAGAAGATGATAAAGCAGCAATTGACAGAATGCTTGACAATTCACCTGATCTCAAAGGTTTCTTCTCTAACAGATTAGACATTCATGAGATGGAAATTGATGATATGGTTAAAATTGCTAAAGATTATGCAGAAGAACAGTTCTATACAATTGATGAAATGGGTGAATTAGCTTTATATGCGAAGTTAGATGATATAAGCGGACGTAATCCTGTATTATCAATAGAGGACATTCAGGAAGTTATAGATGATGCAATTGCCCACGCAAACAGATTTAGTCTTGGTAAAATATTTGGAAGAATTCATAAGAATAAAGATGATATGAGAGTTTTAAGTGAGCAGGACTTCTTATAGAATTAAAATTATAATTAAAATGACAGAATGGCTTATGAATACTGGGTGTTAATCAGAAAAATTATTGAATTAAGAGTGCTGGTTAAGAATTAGTAAGAAAAGCATATTAAAGAGTAAAATAAAAACGGTTGAGTAGTGAAAAACTACTCAACCGTTATTTTTATGTTACCGACACCACTATCACATTTGATTTTATAATGTCCTTTATTATCTGAATAAACACCTGGTTTCTCGCCATTAATGCGGACGGTACCTATGCCACCATCAACGTCAAACGAATAATCATTAATATAACCATTAATATTAATATCCATATTACCGACACCACCATCGATTTCAGCATCGTAAAGTATACAGTCATTTAATTTAATATTACCAATGCCCATATCAAAATCACCATTCTCTATAACGCATGAAGTCAACTTAGTATTACCAACACCGCCATCAATTATTAATTTATTCATAGAAATGTCCTGAATCTTAATATTACCAACACCGCAATCAAGGTTTAAGACATTTATTTCAAATTTTTCAGGAATATTAATAGTTATTTTTCCACTTCTTTTTCTGCGAAATGATAGAAAACCATATTTTGAGCCACTATTATCAATGGTAAGTACACCATTTGAATTAACAGAGCATTTAAAAGTTTCATATACATTTTTACATTCGACGGTTATTTCTGAATCAGTTGTCGTAACAATATTAACATTGGCAATGCTATTATCCAATGTAATAGATTTAACATCATTGACTGAATATGAGCCAGAATAATCAGTAAGCTTACTGCTATTATTACCTATACCTCCGAATAAGAATAGGACTACATTTAAGATGCTGACTACAATCGCCACAGCCAGCAGAGCAGCTACAGCGGTTGCAACATATTTAATTGTTTTTTCAAAAAATCTCATTTGATAGTAACACCTCCGAACATTGCGGTTGCATTAATGAAGATAGTTGGTGCATTAATATTCTCATAATCTCTGGTCTTATTAGTTATTCCGCCGAAGATAGGAGTTCCTGATATTCGTATATTTACGTTATCTGGAACATAAATATCAATTCCCGCAAATACGCAGTAGCAATTTATAACCGTATCCTCAGTAATAATGGCATCTCGTAAATCAATAATTACACTGCCGAATATACTGTTAGCTTCACATCCCTCAAATGTATCATGTGGATATACAACTTTATTAGATGAAAAAATAGCACTGTAATAATTAGATTTATTAAAATTATTCTTCTCATTTACCCATTTAGGAATGTTTTTTTTGATTAATTTATCCCTGAAAATAATTATGATTCCGATAATAATCAGGCAACATGGAATAAATAATTTATCCATTGTACTTTCGCTTATTATATTGAATTCAGTAAGCAAAAATGATACCCCAATAAGAAGAAATAGTGAATTGGAAATGCGTATACCTTTTGAAAACATACTTGCAATACTTGGCAGAATAAAAAGTAATGGCCAGAAATCAAATATATCAATTTTGATTGAGGTAAATGCATTTAAGATATAAAGCACTCCGGCAGCTATAAAAATAAGCCCCCATATTAAACTTGATTTTCTGTTTTTCATAATAATCCTCATTTCTGAGCGACTTTGCTGTGAAGAGGCGATGAGAAATTCACACATGCGATTTCACATCTGCCATAAAAGCTATTTGCTTTCGCTCCGAAACAAATAGCTGTGTGAAAAATAATCGCATCAGCAATATTTTCCATACTACTTTCATTAACAGATATAATTTGCGCAATTTTATATATAATTTGCATAATGTTATTGATATAGTATATTGTATATAAGGTTGTAAAAAATGTGTAGTTACAAATGTCATATAAATGATGTGAAGAATGTTAGTTAGTATTATGTGACACATGCCGAAAGTAAAAAAAGCATATGTGTCACATATTGAAAAAAAGGGAGGTTTTGTTATTATAAAAATAAAAAATGGAGATATAGAAGTTTATAAAGACATTAAGATAAGAAATTGTGGTTACGGAGGAGAATAATGAGAACGTTTTCGGAGGTATTGAGAGAGATTGTCAATGAAAGCGATTTATCAATATATGGCAAAAGCTGTGGAATGTGATAGGTCAATGTTAAATAAAGTTATATCTGGAGACAGAAAAATTAATTTAGAAATGTTTTTGAATATTTATGGATATCTAAGAGGTTATGTTGAAACATATAAATTAGATGAGCTATATGAAGCATTTTGGGAAGAACATTTAGGTAATAAAGAATATAGAATAGTTAAATATATTAAGCAGAAATTTAAGCATATGAAAATGGAAGAAAAAGAGCATAAGAATCTTCAGAAATTAAAGCTTCAAGAAACAGAAGTTTATAAATATATAAAAGCTAATGATATAAAGGAAAGAGCAATTATAGACAGGCTATATGAAATGATGTGTAACGTAATAAATAATAATCGTTTTGTTAAGCTTTATGTGCATGTACCTGTATATTGGAAAGAAGTTATGAATTTCCTGAAATTTGCATTTAATATTAGCGAGGTTAGAGAGCATATCAAGCTTGTATATATACATACGGGATATAACAAAGAATACGATAGTGAATTTACACAAATTGCAAATTATTTAATTGCATATGAATTTTCATTAAACGGAATATCAACATATGATAAGAACAATTGGTGTAAATTAGAATATGAAACAGAACTTGCCCCATACTATATAATAAGTGAAATCGAAATATTTTTTATGCAAAAGAATAAGTGCATAATTGATGTAGACAAAAGTCAGGATACATATGAATCAATTATAAGTACTGTTAACCAGATGTACAATGAAAGTAAAAGATTTAATAATATAATGGCTAATGATAATTATAAAAAATTTCTTATAAATAGTATGAATGATAGCAGCCAATGCATAAATATCAGCAATAAACTCCCGGTTAAGTTATTTTGTACAAAAGAGATTTTTAATAGAGTTATAAAAGATGAATGTGAAGATAAAGAATTTCTTATAAATACATTGGAATTGTATTATAAAAATATCCGGGGGAATAAATGTGATATTATGGTTGCTGATATTGAAATGTTGAATTTTATGAATAATTATTCTGTAGATGAAATGAATTTTAACATGAAAAATAACGACAGAGATACAAAATTAGAAATTTTAAAAAATATATATAAATATTACGTTTTAAATAAAAATTCAATATTATCAATATTTAATAATAAAAAGTGCAGTATACCAACAGATTTAAGTATTGCAATTTTGTCCGGTAAAAAAATCTGTTCTATAGGATATATTGATATTGAAGGACGAAGAGAAAAAGCATTATCTATAATAGAGTCAGTTGAAATATGTAATCATTTTACAAATTTCTATAAATATATAACTTATTCAACCGGATGTCTGAATAAAGCTGAAATGATGATGTTATTGGATGGGATTATAAATACATACAAAAAATAAAGGATATAAAGAGGTTCAATGATAGATAGTATCTGTTGTTGAACCTTTTTAATATAAAGGTATGTTTAATAGAAATATGTGACGTGTAGAGGAAATAAAAAAACAGAATTGTCACATATTGAAAAGAAGTGATGTTTTGCTATTATTAAATATATACGAAAAAGCTCAAATTATAAAACATTTTGCAGATTGAAATTACAAGGACTAAAAATATCTGTGAAATTAATATGAATTCGGGATAGCTGGAGGAACGTGAATGAAAATAAAAGTAGCAATAATTGACACTAACATTGAATACCTGAAAAAGATAACAAAAGTAATCGAAAATAATTATGCAGATAAATTACAGCTTTTCTGTTTTAGTAATGTAAATATTGCTTTAGAGGGCATAAAGGCAAACAAAGCTGACATTGTACTGGTTGACATAGATACGGATATAGATTTTAAGGAACTGCCTAACCGATGCGGATATGCATATTTCACAGATTCAATAGATATAAAAACATATAAAGATATCAGATGTGTATGTAAATTTCAGAAAGTAGAGCACATATATAAAGATTTACTAGGTGTATATGCTGAGAAAGCAGCTTCAAGTGATGAGCAGATTGGAAATAATAATTTCAATTCTAAGATAATTAGCTTCTTCTCTGTAAGCGGTGGTGTAGGTGGTTCTGCAATGGCTGCAGCATATGCAAAGAGCAGAGTTAGAAAAGGGATAAAAACATTATATATTAATTTAGAGAAAACCGGAAATGTCGAAATTGCATTCCAGGGAAATGGTAATGGTGACCTAAGTGATATCTTATATTCCATAAAGAGCAAGAAGAGTAATATACGACTTAAATTAGAAAGTAATGTTAAAACAACCTTTGAAGGCTTGTACTTTTATGACAGTTGTAATACAGCATATGATTTATCAGAATTATCCAAAGATGAGATAAAAGAATTCTTTAATATGTTATCTTCGAGTGATTTATTCGATTTAGTGGTAGTTGATGCAGATTTAGATTTTGATGAAATATGTAAGGAAATAATTAAAAGATCTAAAAAGATAATATTAGTAGGTAATGGTTCGGAGATATCAAATGCGAAACTTGCCAAGACCATTACAGCCTTATCAATTATGGAAGAACAATTAGATATGAATATATTCTCAAGAGTTCTAATGATATATAACAAATTCAGAAGCAGAACAGGAAAAGTAGTTGAAGATGACAGAGTAAAGGTTATAGGCGGTGTCAGCCTCTATGAAAATGCTGAGTATGTACAGATAATAGAAGAAATCTCCAAACTGGGCGTACTAGATGAGATATAGGTAAGGCAGGTGGAGAAATATGACAAAGGAAATTGAAGAAGAAGCAATTGCTTATGTTAAATCTTATATAACAGAGAATCTTCCATTAAGTAATATGAGTGATGAGGAATTAATGGATGCTGTAGAAGAATTAGTAGGCAATTATTTTGCAAATACATATATTTCATTACAACAGAGAGCAGGAATTGTAAGACAGATATTCAGCTCAATAAGAGGTCTGGGATTGTTAGACAGTATTATCAGTGATGATGATATTACAGAGGTAATGATAAATGGTCCGGACAATATATTTATTGAGAAAAACGGAAAGCTTTCTAAGTTAAAAGAGACATTTGAAAGCGAACGAAGATTAGAAGATATAATTCAGCGAATTGTAGGATCGGCAGGAAGAGAAGTAAATCAGGCTAATCCTATTGTTGATACGAGACTTGCAGACGGTTCGCGTGTAAATGTTGTATTACCACCGATTGCATTATGTGGACCAACAGTTACTATTAGAAAATTCTCAAAAGAACCAATGACTATAGCCAAATTAATACAGTATGGCTCAATTACACAGGATATTGCAGACGTATTAGAGCTTATGGTAAAGGCGAAGTTTAATATATTCATATGTGGTGGTACCGGTAGTGGTAAGACAACATTTCTAAATGCATTATCAAACTACATTCCTAAGGATGAACGTGTAATAACAATTGAGGATTCGGCAGAATTACAGATAGAGGGTGTAGATAACTTAGTTAGTCTAGAGACCAGAAATGCTAATACATCAGGCAGCGGTGCCATTACGATTAGAGACTTGATTAAATCTTCACTTCGTATGAGACCTGAGCGAATTGTAGTCGGAGAGGTCAGAGGTGGAGAAGCATTAGATATGTTACAGGCTATGAACACAGGTCATGACGGAAGTCTTAGTACAGGCCATGCGAACTCTACCAGAGATATGTTAAGCCGATTAGAGACAATGGTATTACAGGGTGCAGATGGTTTGCCACTAGAGGCTATAAGACAACAGATAGCATCAGCACTTGACATAATAATTCATTTATCACGTTTAAGAGACCATTCAAGAAAGACTATGGAGATTACGGAAGTAGTCGGATATGAAAATGGAAAGATAATTCTTAATCCGTTATATGTATTTGAAGAAGATGAAGAAAGTACACTTGATAAGGTGTCAGGCTCATTAAAGAGAACAAATAATAAACTTAAGAATGATTTTAAACTTAAATTAATGGGCTATAAAGGTGAGATTTAAGTAAAGAGAATTAGGTAGAGAAAGTTAAACTGAAATTTATATAGCTTCTAATAGTACACAGGTAGAACATAAGGAGAGAAAACATTGTTTAAGAAGAAAAAGGAAAAAGAATTAGAACCTCAGTATTATATGTCAGAGACTAATATGCCTGTCTTAAATTACAGAGTATATTATATGGGCAAATTAGAGAAAATACTTACTTTTCTCTTTGCATTTGCCGTTGGTGCAGCGGTAGGTTATCTGTTCTATGGTGGAATAGGTAAAGATGTTGATGGCAATCCTACACAGACTACGCATATTCTTAATATTACCATATCAGGAATAGTCGGATTAATAGCTGCGAAGATATATATGCCAATGGCTGTTAAGAGAAAGATTGAAAAGAGACATTTAGAGCTGCGACTTCAGTTCAGGGAACTGTTAGATACACTAAATACATCTATTGGTAGTGGTAGAAATGTTACTGATTCATTTAAGTCGGCATATGATGATTTGAGACTTATATATCCTGATGATTCGTATATAGTCAGGGAATTACTCGTTATTAATTCAGGACTTGATAATAATATCCCTATAGAGAGATTACTTAAAGATTTCGGAGAAAGAAGCAATATAGATGATGTATCAAGCTTTGCGAATATATTCGAGACAAGTTATAGAAAAGGTGGAAATATCAAGGACATCATTGATAGCACACAGCAGATAATCAGTGACAAGATGGAAGTGGAATTAGAGATACAGACAATTATTACATCCAGTGCAACCGAGTTAAATATAATGTCGGTAATGCCAATTGCCATAATTGCCATGATTAAATTAATGAGTGCAGAATTTGCAGATAATTTTGTAACACCTGTCGGGATTGCTTCCTCAACAATTGCATTGGTAATGATAGTAATTGCTTATGTTGTAGGCAAGTGGATTATGAATATCAAAGTGTGATATATAGCATAGGAGGAGAATGATATGTTCCTAAGTAAAACAGACATAATTATATTAGCATTTGGAACGGTGCTTGGATTAATATTTGTAATTTCATTATTGGCATCTTCTAAATATGAATATCTTATTGAACCCTTAGATCCTAAGATGTTCAGATTAAAAGAGATATATACGGTAGGTTTTCTGTTAATGGATATCAGCAGATATAAATATAACTCTAAGAGAGATATAGAGAGAAAAAGAGATTTATCAGTTATATATGAAAGTAAATATGCAGACTATTACCTGAAAGTCTGCTGGGCACAGAGGGTGTCGCTTGCATATCTGTTATTAGTTATAGGTTTTCCATTCGCAGTGCTTGCTGAGGAAACAATGATGTTACTTATATTCATTATGTTTGCCTGGGCAGCTTTTGTAAGGTGTGGAGATGGTGCTAAAAGAATTATAGAAAAACGTACAGAAGATTTATTAAGTGATTTTCCTAATGCCATATCTAAGCTTGCATTACTTACGAATGCAGGAATGATATTAAAGGAAGCCTGGGAAATGACAGCTTATACAGGTAATGGTCCATTATATGATGAGATGAAGAAGGTAATTGTAGATATGGCAAATGGTTATACCGAGATAGAAGCGTATACCGAATTCGGTAACAGATGTATGATTTCTGAAATCAGGAAGTTCACCTCGACTATAGTACAGGGTATTACAAAAGGTAACAGAGAGCTTGTGTTAATGTTGAGAAAACAGAGTTCTGAAGTATGGGAAAGTCGTAAACATCAGGTCAGACAGTTAGGTGCTAAAGCCTCAAGTAAGTTATTATTTCCAATATGCATTATGTTCATTGGAATATTAATAATGATAATGGTACCTATATTTGCTAATCTGGGTGTTTAGATAAATTATGAATCAAAGGAGGAAATGTGAAATGTTGAAATTATTAGACAAAATGTACATTGGAATGAAGAACAGAGTTAACAACTTTCTGACTAATGAAGATGGTGCAGTTGATATCGTAGCGATTGTAGTATTGTGTGGTATCGTAATTGCTGTAGCAGTAATCTTTAGAGACGAATTACAAAAAGTTGTAGAAAGTTTATTCCAAACAGTAAAAGATAAAGGAAATCGTACAATTGGTTCTTAATCATTTATTGGTATTAGTGCAATAGGTTATAACATAAAGAAAGAGAGGATAGAAGTTATGCGAAAGTTTTTGAGTAAATTTAAAAATGAAAATGGAGTAGTTATTGTAGAGGCGACGATAATATTTCCATTCGTGTTCTTCGTTCTCTTCTTTCTTATATATTACGGAAGTGCAAGATATGAAAAGGCAAAGGTTGATTCGTATGTAATGCAGTCAGCTATATTAGGAGCACAGTGTTCTAAAGACCCATATCAATATGATATGTATAAGGACCCGAATAAGGGAATACCGACTACATACAGGAACTGTGAACCTTACAGATACTTTATAGGCGGAATGGATGATGTAGAGAATAAGATAAGCGCTGATGTAGTGAATTATATAAATGATACATCATCAACATTTTTTGTGGGTATGAATCCACAACTTAAGACTTCGCAGGATAAGATAGCGAAATTTAACAATTATTTGGTATATTCAACATTTTCAGTTGAGATTAGTTATGAGGTGAAATTCCCGATTAAATTTCTGGGATCAGATACACCTACGATTTTAGAATGGAATTCAAGAGCTGAAGTATCAGTTAATGATGCTCCGGAGTTTATTAGAAATATAGATATGGTGCAGGACTTATTCGAGAGGACTGCAGCAGGGGATAAGATAAAGAGTGCATTTAATAAGATTAATTTGTTTATAGGAAAATTCAGCAAGTAGGGAGATGTGAGCTATGATACAGATTTTTCAGAAAAAGAATGGTGCAGTGTCAGTATTTCTTGCAATAGTATTAGTACCGATGATGATAATTGCATCTATAATGATAGATTATGGAAGAGTGCAGCTTGGCAGGGCTATGGCATCTTCGGCAGGAGATTTGGCGTTAAATACTGCACTTACAGATTATGATAATGTATTAAAAGACGTATACGGATTGATGGCAACATCGCAGAATAATGATGAATTGTTAGAGAAATTAGAAGACTACTATACATCAAGCATAGTAGCACAGGGCGTATCTAAATCAGATGCAGATGATTATGTTGGTCAGATTATGGACTACATTAAGAATTCATCAGATAATTCATCAGTTGATTTTATGAATATGGGCAATATAGAGTTCTCTGTAGAAGAACCTAAAGCAGCCAGTTTAGTTAATCCTGCATTACTCAGAGGACAGATAGTTAACTTTATGAAATACAGAGCACCAATTAATGGTGGTGTAGCATTATTAGAGTCCTTAAAATCATTCTCGCACTTAAGCAAACAGATGGAGATAGTGGAGAATAAGCAGAAATATTATGAAGAACATGCTTCATTACTGGAGGACTGTGAGGCAGCTTGGGGATATATGGCTAAGTATAGAGCTTTGTTCGGTAATAAACAGCAGTTTCAGGATATAAAGACTTGTATGGATGAAGCAATTGATAATTACAATAAAATAAATAGCAAGATGATACATAATTATTATAATAATATGCCGACAAGATATTTCAATAGACCTGTTACATGTCATGAAGAGAATGGTAAATGGATATTGAATTATGATGATGGACAGCAGGTTCAGATAAGTACATACCATACAGACAAGAAGTCTAAGAATAGTAATTATGTTCCGTCTGAAAGTGATTTGGCAGAAGAGGTCGAAGCGCTGGAAATATATATGAGGTCAAATTCTACTTTTGTAGATATAGCTGCAAAATATGGTGGACAGGATAAATATTCAATACAGGTAGCAACACAGGCTAATATTAATAAAAATGCTGATTTTGCCAGCTATAAGAATCTGTATAAAATCTATACAGATTTTGAAGATATATACAATGTGCTATCAGATGAGAATAAAAATTCAACTGTTGAAATAACCGAGAAGAAGAATGGTAAAACAGTAACGTATTCATATAAAGTTAAACTAAAGTCAAATGAAAATCAGGAGGATGATGATACTCAGGAAGATAATACTGAAAATGACAGCAATACAAACCAGAATGAAAAGGTAACTACAAAGAAGTTGTCAGATTATTATAAGGAACTTAATTCAATATTTGTGGCAAAAATGAATAGCTTAAATACTGCAACTTATCCGATATTCTGGCAATATGCAGCATATGAAACCGAATATCAGAAGAATCTAGAGGATGCAAACACAGCTGTATCGACAATTGGCACTAATGTTAAAAGTTATAGAGATAAGTTGATAGAAGCAAAGGGATATCTTGATGACTTTAAGAACCGATTAGAAATTATTGCTAATAAAGTTAATCCAAACGGGAAAAGTGAACTCCAACAAACATTAAACACCTGGAATAATTCAGCAAGTGATTCATCTGTTTCAAATGATGCAATAGCTCAACAGGATAAAGCAGAGATAGAGCAGATGAAACAGTTTATTAAATATGATGATGTTAAGAAATTATTAGACAGAGTTAAAAATGTCATTACAGAGCTGGATAATGATATAAAAGAAATAGAAAAGTATACATATTGCGGCACATTTATAGGCGATATAAACGATCTTAATACGCTTAAAAATAAATTGTCAGGAGCCGAGGGAAGTGCATTAAGCAATCTTTCAATGGTTACTGCGACGTTGGATACATTATCAAGTGACATAGCAGGAAGACAGATAAAGTCGGGTAATTTTAAGGCAGATTGGAGTGGAGAAAGCGACAAGAACCCTGTATTTAGTGAAGACCAATATAGATTCTATACATACCTTTATAACAACTACGATAAGGGTGTGGAGGCTAAGAAAGGTAATGTTAATTCGGATGATACTACAAAGGCTAAAAATGAAGTTGATAATACAAAGGATAGTATTAAGGAAGCTGGAAATAAATCTAAAGATGATGCTAAAAAGGGTAATGATGTAAGTAGTGGAAGTATTAGTGGATATTATAGTGAAAATAGTATTACCGCACCATCGAAGAGCGACTTATATAAGGATATACTTACAGGTGCCTATGGAGATGTCCCAAGTATCGGTGATGATGCAGCAGATAAAGGCAATACATCATCTGGTCTGTCAGGTATGTTTAGTAAACTTGGAGATTTCCTTAAAAATGCAGCTATTGACGTACGAGATTATATATTCATAGAAGAATATATAATGAATATGTTCAGTTACAATACATATGAGGCAGAAATTAAAAATAAACTAGATGAGAAGAATCTGGATGCGTCAGAATATGCCAATAAAGCTAAAACACTTACTAATGTTCCTATAAATAAGGATAATAATTACTCATATCTGCAAGAGGTAGAATACATTATCTATGGAGATAATGGTACTACAAAGACATATGCCACAATATTTGGAATTCGTCTTGCGATGAATTGTATATATGCATTTACGAGTCAGGATATCAGGGATGGAGCATATGCGATAGCGGCTATGATGTTTGGTACTCCGCCGCTGACCGCATTAATTCCTGTGGCAAAGAATGGATTAATATTTGCAGTAGCGATAGCAGAGTCAGGACTGGATTTATCGCAGCTTAAAGAGGGTAAGGCGGTACCACTGGTTAAAGATAATAGTACATGGTGCATAAGCTTTAAGAATCTTGGTAATTTCCTGAAGAATCAGGCGGCAGAGGTGCTGACAGAAGGTGTCGATAAGATATCAAATATGGCAAAAGGTAAGGTTAATGAATGGCTTGATTATAGCGAAGAAGAATTAAAGGATAAGGTTAATGATAAATCAGGTGAATTAACGGATCTTGTAAAACAAATGGAAACAAATGTTAATCAGGAAATTGATCGTTATGTAGGTGTGGTTACGAATGAATTAACCACATTATGTACTAAAGCAAATGATATGCTTATGTATGGCGAGGACGATTTAGGAAATAAAATTGGTGATGATGAAACGCAGGCCAGACTAGACCAAATTAGACTTGATTATATCAAGAGGAATCTTGAAGCCTGGTGGAATGGCGAGAAAGTTAATATGGATACCTCGACTCTGGCATATAAGATTGAACAGGAAGCCGTCAGATATCTGCTTACATCTGCTAATAATGAAATTATAACCATATTGAATACAAAACCAAATGAATCAATTGATAAAGTCAATGAAGCAGCAACAGGTTTACAAAATAAAATAACGTATTTAAGTGATAATATAACTAAATCGGTAAAAGAATCCTGTACAGAAATTAATAACTATATCTCTAATATAAGGAGCAATTTGCAACAGGCTGCCAATAAAGGTGTTGATAAATTCAGAGATGAGTTAAATAACGGTATCAGCAATTTATTTGGTACAGGGAATAGCGATTCTAATAGCCTGGATATAGGAAAATCAAATACATCAAGTATTGCCTCAAAGTTTAAATTCAGATACAGCGATTATCTGAGAGTATTTCTGATGGTAGCACTTGTCACTAACAGTGATAATACAATGGCTAAGATGTCAGACATACTTGAGGCAAATATGTCTAAGATTACAGGTAAGACATTCAAGCTAGAGAACTCATATACCTATATTAAGATTAATGCTGAGGTAGATGTTAAACCATTATTATTAACATTACCTTGGATGAATGATACTACCGAGAAATATCTGGGTGGTAAGAATTATTATCGTGTTGAATATACAGGTATAAGTGGATATTAACAGAATAATCATAGTGGATAAAGGAGAATGAAAGAAATGAAGAAGAAATTAACAATGGCACTATTAACAGCAGGAATTATGGCAATGATATGTACAGGATGTGGGAATAATAAAGATAGTGGCAATAAGGATAGTGGGAAAGATACGAAAGTAACTACTACACAGTCAGATAGGAATGAAGAAACAGAAGTTACGGATGAAACAGAGAAAGATAAAACTGTTGATAAAAGTAATAAAGATGATTCG